>UMIU01032996.1_pt1 | contig 96897 bp, 74 predicted proteins | sample 1965871 | NCBI WGS metagenome assembly UMIU01 (sample SAMEA4836132, study PRJEB28245) | human gut metagenome | biome: gut microbiome; material: fecal sample | place: Denmark | collected 2008
AAGTTGTCCGGGGTTCGAATCCCCGATGCTTCATTAATAGCGGAAATCTTTTGTGAGGTTTCCGCTATTTTATTGCTTTTGCAGAGTGCGAGAATGATTTTTCGGATACACTCTGAGAATATGAGAAAATGCGGATATGGCGGAATTGGCAGACGCGCTGGTTTTAGGTACCAGTGGGCTTCCCGTGCAGGTTCAAGTCCTGTTATCCGCATTCAGAAAAAGTACCGGTTAAAACGGTGCTTTTTTGTTTTACAGACATAGTTTTTTGTTGTATAGTTAAGTTATAAACAGGACAGGGAGATTTTGACTATGGATATACAGAAATTTCAGCAGAAACTTACAGAAGTATGTGAACTTGGAGAGAAGAATGGCAAAGTATTGAAACCGGAACAGATAAAGGAATGCTTTGGCGAACTTGACCTGGATAAGTCACAGCTGATCAAGATATTACAGTATTTAAAATTAAAAGGTATTTCCATTGAAGGTGCGGAGGAGATCTCAGCAGCATCTCAGGCCGGACCGGAAGAAGTATCCGAAGAAAAAGTTCCTCTGACAGCAGAGGAAGAAGCGTATCTGAAAGAATATCTGGAAGGTCTTGAAGAACAGGAGCAGGGAGAGAGAAGTGCGGAAGAACTTTTTGAACTGCTTTCAAAGGGAGATGCGCTGGCACAGGCAGAACTGTCACAGAAGTATCTGCGTGCAGCAGCCGAAATGGCGGTTGAAATGAACTGTGAGGAGATTTTTATCGCTGATCTGATTCAGGAGGCAAATATAAGCCTTCTGATGGCTCTGGGAGAGGAAGAACCGGAAGAGAAAGATGAGAAATGGCTGCTTGGACGTATCCGGTGTGGGATCCGCCATGCTATCGAGGAGCAGACACAGAGGAAATTTGAGGATGACTATCTGGTAGCAAAGGTGGAGAAGCTGGAAGCGGCAGTCCGGGAACTTACAGAGGATGAAGAGGATGAAAGTTCAAAGTTCAGTGTAGAGGAGCTGGCGATCATTCTTGATATGGATGAAGAAGAAATCAGGGATGTGCTGCGGCTTACAGGTGATGATAAATAATGCAGTGATGTAGCATTACGGGAAAGGAGAGGTTGATTATGAGTATTCCAACACCACACAACAGTGCAAAGAAAGGTGATATTGCAAAGAAGGTTCTGATGCCGGGAGATCCGCTGCGTGCGAAGTATATTGCGGAGACATATCTGGAGAATCCGGTATGTTTTAACACAGTGAGAAATATGTTTGGTTATACCGGAACTTATAAGGGTGAGCAGATATCTGTCATGGGCAGCGGTATGGGGATGCCGTCTATGGGTATTTACAGTTATGAGCTTTATAATTTCTATGATGTAGAGAAGATCATCCGTATTGGTTCTGCAGGTGCGCTGCAGGATGATGTAAGCGTAATGGATGTTGTGATCGCTATGAGTGCATGTACGGATTCAAATTATGCAAGCCAGTATCAGTTGCCGGGGACTTTTGCTCCTACAGCAAGTTATGAACTGGTTGCAAGGGCTGTAGAGGTTGCAAAGGAACAGGGAACTCCGGTTCGTGTGGGTTCTGTTATATCTTCAGATGTGTTCTATGGAGATAATCCGGAGAGTTCGAAGGCATGGAGAAAGATGGGGGTTCTCTGTGTGGAGATGGAGTGTGCGGCGTTGTTTATGAATGCTGCGAGAGCCGGTAAGGAGGCACTGGGGATTCTTACGATTTCGGATCATGTTTTCAGGGATGAGGCAATTTCTGCGGAGGCCAGACAGACTTCGTTTAACAGGATGATGGAGATTGCTTTAGGAATTTAAGGGTTAATGACGACTGTTCTCAAGAAGAGCGATTGAAAAATTTTCCATATTGTGTTAATATCAAAACAATATGGGAGGTATTTTGAATGCAGATCAGAAAATCAGCGGAGGATTATTTGGAGGCAATCCTGGTATTGTCAAAACAGGGTGGCGGAGTTCGTTCTATAGATATTGCAACGATGCTTGGGGTATCGAAACCGAGTGTAAGTCATGCTATGAAGCTGCTTCGTGAGGATGGTTATATTGCGATGGACCGTTATGGTACGGTGACACTTCTTGAGAAAGGAAATGATATTGCGGTTCATATCTATGAGCGGCATACAGTGCTGAGCAAGATGCTGGAACATCTCGGCGTAAGCCCGGAAGTTGCAAAAGAAGATGCGTGTAAGTTAGAGCATGACCTGAGCGATGAGAGTTTTACTAGGATAAAGGAGCACTTCCACAAGGTGATTGGGGAAGTTGAATAGCGGATAAAATAAACTCCCCCCGTCGGATGAATTTCTGACGAAGTGGGGAGTTTATTTTTTAAAGTTAGTCATCTACTATTTCTGTTACATAGCTTCCATGCCCGTCTATAGCAATAACTTTTTCTTTTCCATCTTCTGTTTGAAATATCCATGGAGCAGAATAAGGATTACGAAAAAAGGCTTACAACGAATGGTGGTGTGGTACAATGCTGTAGAAAGAAGAATGCTGGAAAGCCGTATAGTCGTATGAAGGAGAAACTCACATGCAGTTTGATGAGAGGAAAGAGGGAATAGACCCTCTGACCTACTCTGCATATTATTCTGTCTGCTTCTGTGGAAGCTGTGCAAGGATGATAGCAGCAAACATGATGACACATCCAAGGATTTCTTTAGTACTTAGTTGCTGTCTGAGGATGATCCATCCGGCTAGGACAGAGATGCAGGATTCCAGGCTGAGTATCAGGGATGCTACAGTTGGGTTCATGTTTTTCTGACCGATAATCTGCAAGGTGTAAGCTACTCCGCATGACATGACACCTGCGTAGAGGATTGGCTGCCATGCTGCCAGGATGGATGAGAGTTCCGGATGCTCAAGGAGCAGAGCGGGAATGCCGGAAAGAACTCCACATGTCAGGAACTGAATACAGGAGAGCTTTACTCCGTCTACTTTTGGAGAAAAGTAGTCGATAACCAGTATGTGCAGTGAAAATAGAAATGCGCATACCAGTACGAGCAGATCTCCTTTTCCGATAGAAAATCCATCTGTGATGCACAGGAGATAAAGTCCGATCAGAGCCATTGCAACGGCAGCCCAGATAAATTTCGTGCATTTTTTGCCAAGGAATAGTCCGATGACAGGGACGATCACAATATAACAGGCAGTGATAAAGCCGGCTTTTCCGACGGTTGTATATTTGATGCCGAACTGTTGGAAATTGCTTGCCAGACAGAGGCAGATACCGCAGGCGATACCGCCGATAATCAGAGTTTTTTTCTCCTGCATATTGGATACAGTATTACTTGAGGTGTCAGATCTGCCAGATGCTTTGGAAGCAGAATCTGAAGGAGAGTTTCTCTTTTTCAGAATAAAAATCAGTGGAATCAGAACGACTGCTCCGATAAGGGAACGGACGGCATTAAAAGTAAAGCCTCCTACGTATTTCATTCCTACGCTTTGAGCCACAAAAGCGATACCCCAGATGATCGCTGCGAGAAGCAGGAGCAGGGAATTTTTTAAAGGGATCTGTTGTTTTTGCATGATGTGTATAATCCTTCCTTATATTAATGCGTAAATAGAATGTATAAAATGTGGATAAAACAAAATATTTATTCATTCAGTGTGGACAGAAGCACTGAAATTTTGTAACTGTTCAGTGCCTTCATAGTTATAAAATGTTTTAAATATATTTTAAGAGTGCCGGTGTCTTATTGATCTGAAAATGAAGAAACACTTTCATAATTATACATCATAAATGTAAAAAGAGAAAGAAGATTGTAGAAATAAAAAGAAGCCTCTGCAGGAGACTTCTTTTTGTAAATGTGTATCTGATATTTATATCAGATAAAGATATATTTCAAAATAAATAATACAGCGAGTATATACATCAGTACACTGATCTTCTTTTCTTTTGCTTTACCTGTAACAACGTTGATGATCACATAGGAGATAACACCCATGGAGATACCTTCAGAAATGCTGTACAGGAATGGCATTGCGATGATTGCGATAAATGCCGGGATTGCTTCAGTCATGTCGTTGAAGTCAATCTTGGTTACTGATGTGAGCATCAGGAATCCAACGATGATCAGAGCCGGTGCTGTGGCAAAGGACGGGATTGCCAGGAAAATCGGGGATAACAGCAGTGATAATCCGAAAAGGATGGCTGCTACCAGGGAAGTAAGTCCTGTACGTCCGCCTTCAGCAACACCGGAAGCACTCTCTACGAAAGTAGTAACTGTGGAAGTACCACACATAGCACCTACTGTAGTTCCTACTGCGTCAGAAAGAAGAGCACCCTTGATGTTCGGAAGTTTGCCTTCTTTATCTAACATATCAGCTTTGGAAGCAACGCCGATCAGTGTTCCAAGTGTATCGAACATATCTACAAACAGGAATGCAAACATAATGACTACGAAATCAAGTGTGAAGACAATGGAGAAGTCCATTTTCATAAATGTGGGAGCCATGCTTGGAATGGAGATTCCGTTTGAGAAATCAGGCAGGAGGCTGAACCAGCCGGCTGCAGGATCGGGTTTGTAAAGTCCTGTCAATTGACAGATAATGCCAAGTCCCCATGTGATCAGGATACCCCAGAGAATGTTTCCTTTTACACTCTTAACAAGAAGGATGGCAGTGATGAGAAGTCCGATCAGCGCCAGAAGAACTGTAATTCCTTCTGTATTGAAGGTTCCGCCGGAAACGGAGGATTTAAAGGAAAATACACTTACCAGAGTGGAGTCGTTGTTAACTACGATTTTAGCATTCTGCAGTCCGATGAAAGCAATAAACAGTCCGATACCAACGGATACTGCATGTTTCAGGTTCATTGGAATAGCGTTAAAAATCGCTTCACGCACATTAGTGAGTGATAAAAGGATAAAAATAATACCTTCTACAAATACAGCTGCCAGTGCCTGCTGCCAGTTGTATCCCATGCCAAGAACAACTGTGTATGCAAAGTAGGCATTTAAGCCCATGCCCGGTGCAAGAACGAACGGGTAGTTAGAAAGCAGTGCCATCAGGCAGGTGGCAATAAAGGATGACAGTGCGGTCGCTGTAAAAACAGCTCCTCTGTCCATGCCGGACGCTTCCAGAATATTTGGGTTAACAGCCAGAATGTAAGCCATTGTCATGAAAGTAGTGATACCAGCCATAACTTCTGTTTTTACGTCTGTGTGGTTTTCTTTGAGATGAAACATTTTGTCAAGGTTCATAATCTTTCCCCCTTTTGAATTTAAAATTGCCGTCGGGCTCTGTATTTCCTGCAGTTACAGAATCTTTCTTCCGGCTACATATTTAGCAGTAATATTGCGGTCATCGGAAAGGTAGATCAGTCTTTCAAGTCTGTCCTTCGGAGAGAGCTTCAGTGGAGTTGGAATAGTGCTGTCATTAAGCACAACCGCATCAAATTCATACCCCTCCTTAAAGCTTCCCACCTTTCCAAAGAAGGAACCGCCTCCTTCTGTTCCCATATAAAAGGCCTCTTCAACAGTGAGCGGCTTCATGGAAGAATCAACCAGCCGCCAGTACAGCTTGGAAACCTGAATAGCATCAGCCATGGCACGCAGAATAGAAACGGAAGTTCCACCTGCAATGTCAGAGCCCAGTCCGATGTGTAAGCCTTCGTCCAGATAACGTCTCGCAGGAGAGATACCTGAGGCGAGATTTGTGTTGGACTGCGGACAATGAGCAATATAAACGCCCTGCTTTTTCATAAGGGCAATTTCTTCATCCGAAGAATGAACACAATGAGCCATAATCGTCGGACAGTCACCGCCGAAAAGATCAAACTGGCTATATGCTTCTCCATAAAAATGTGTATTCGGGCAAAGCTCCTTCACCCAGGCAATTTCACTGAAATTCTCAGAAAGGTGAGACTGCATCGGCAGGTGATACCTCTTCTGAATCTCCGAAAGCTTCTCCATCAGCTCATCAGAACAGGATGGAGTAAATCTCGGAGTAAGGATCGGCTTTACATTTTCAAATTTATCAAGCGTATCCTTAATCCACTGAACCGTAGCATCAGCAGAAGCCTGAGCACTCTCTTCCTGCAACTGCGGAGAACCATTACGGTCCATATTTACCTTGCCGACCATAGCCTTTATTCCGGTTTTATCCAGTTGTTCCATCAGGATCTCGGTAGCAGGGACATGCAGAGTTCCGAAAATACATGCTCTTGTATTCGGGCTCTTCTTCATATCCTCAGCGAAAACAGAATAAGCCTCTTTTGCAAACTCCGTATCTTCATAACGCGCTTCCTGCGGAAAAGTATAAGTATTCAGCCAGTCCAGCAACTCAAGATCCATACCCGAGGCACGAAACGTATACTGCGGAGCATGAAGATGCAGATCAGTCAGTCCCGGAATGATCAGCTCATCGCCAAAATCTGTACATGAGATTCCTGCAAATTTCTCAGGAAGCTCATCAAACACCCCTGCACATCGCCCATCTTCACATACTAAATATCCATTTTCAGTAATGGAAAGTTCCGTCAGAGAATTACTGTAGCAAATTGTTCCCTTTAAAACAAAAGTCCGTTCGTTCATAACCATACCTCCTTTTTGTGGTTAAGGAAAGGCAAAAAAAATCTACCGATGCTGCCTTTACCTCATTCTTTCTCCCTGAGGAGAGAACTTATAGACAACTATTACGGTAGTTGGTAGAAACGTCCAACCGATTATGGACATATATAAGTTTACTTATATTGTTTATAAAATGATTATAAAATATTTGTAGTTAACTGTCAATTCCTTTCTGCGATTTAATTTATTATTCTTTTTCACATTGCTCTTTGATAATTCATAGTCTGCAAAGCATTTTGCTGGCAGAATTTATATAAAGTATATGATATCCCATGTGAACTTATACAATCTCTTTCATATTTAAAGTTTTTCTTATTCATGTAGGCTTTTAACATGCGAATTGATACTACATTTTCCACCTTCCAATTACCAGCTTAGAAAAATATTTTATCTGCTATGCATTTGCAGGCATCTTAGAGATTCTTAGTCCTCTTAAATCTGCGTTATGAGAAGAAAAGTCCATTGCCTGAGCGCCAGCGAGCAATCATAGACTTTTCTTCTCATGCTTTTAGCAGATTTCAGATGACTTAGAATCTCTTAGATGCCGAAACCGCATAGCAGATAAAATATTTTTCTAAGCGTCCGTTTTTGGGGAAAATATGATATAATACTCTCCAATATCAAAAAGAAAGGAAAAACAAACATGCAGCTAGACAAAGAAAACATAAAAAAAATCCGATGGCTCATCGCATTCGCAATTCTCTTATACCTGGGTGTCCAGAACCTGCACATAGTCATCAGCACTGTCAGAGTTCTGCTTGGCTTTCTCTTTCCGTTCATCATTGGCTTTGGAATCGCTTTTATCCTCAATATTCCAATGAAATTCATAGAACATCATCTGTTCGGAAAAGTCCTGAAACAAGAGAAAAAAACAGCCCAAAAACTGGCAAGGCCGGTCAGCCTGGTGCTTTCTATCTGCTTTGTGATCTGTATAATCGTGATCGTTATGCTGGTAGTAGTACCGGAATTGGGGGCAACATTCGTAAACATAGCGAAAAAGATAGAAGAAAATATTCCGGTTTTCCAGAAATGGATCGACAATGTATTCGGAAACAATCCGGAAGTTGTGAAATGGGCGCAGTCTCTTGACATTGAGCCGGGAAAAATAATCGATTCTGTACTCGGCGTACTGAAGAACGGAGTCAATAACATTGTTTCCTCCACAGTGTCCATCACCATGGGACTTCTGACTACTGCAATGAATGTATCCATTGGCTTTGTATTCGCCTGCTACGTCCTTTTGCAGAAAGAAAAGCTCCTGCAGCAGATAAAAAAAGCAATGTACGCAATGTTCCCGGAAAAACCGGTCAGATATCTGGCACATGTATGGAATCTGGCAAACAGGATTTTTTCCAGCTTTATTACCGGACAGTGTATCGAAGCTGTGATTCTTGGAAGTATGTTCTTTGTATCCATGACAATTCTGCATTTTCCATATGCAATGCTGGTGGGTGTCCTGATTTCATTTACAGCATTGATCCCGCTGTTTGGCGGAATTATCGGATGTTGGGTAGCATTTTTTCTGATTCTTATGATAAGTCCTGTAAAAGCAGTTCTGTTTCTGGGACTTTTCCTTATCCTGCAGCAGATAGAAGGAAACCTGATCTATCCTCATGTGGTAGGTGGTTCTGTCGGGCTTCCATCCATCTGGGTACTGGTAGCTGTAACACTTGGCGGCAGTCTGATGGGAATTGCAGGAATGCTGATCTTCATTCCAACAGTATCTGTCATCTATACACTTTTCAGAGAGTGGGTATATGCCCGTCTTGAGAAAAAACAGCTTGTTTTATGACGAAATGATTCGTGATGTGTAGAAAGATGTATTATTGTCCGGATAAACTTGGTAACAAATTTGTAAAAGGACTGTAAATCAGTGTAAGGTCTCTGTAATTGTAATTAATTCGATATTTCTGTATTATAGTGATATCTGGTTAAAAATGGAAGGAGATCTTAAGATGGACATCTTAAAAGGTAAACGTTATGATATTATGAATGTGCTTTGGGAAGAGGGAAGACCATTGTCTGCTTTTGAGATCAATGACATTGCACCGGAACTGAAAATGCCGACAGTAAGAAGATGCCTGGAGCTTCTTTTGAAAGAGAACCTGATCCAGGTTGCGGGAACTTCAATGAACGGCAAGGTGTATGCAAGAAATTATACCCCTCTTCTTTCAAGAGAGGATTATTTAAAAGGAAATGCCAAAAGCAGAAAGATTAATCCGGTGGAAATGATGAATGCGCTTCTGGAATCTGATGGGATTACAGTGGAAGAGCTGGAAAAACTTCAGGAGCTTATCGATAAGAAACGCGCGGAACTGGAAAGCAGATAATCATAAACATAGCAGATAAAAACGGACATGGCCATCTGGCTGTGTCTTTTTTGTGCCATTTTTTTACAGAATTGCAATACTGTATCAGGTAATAAAAACAGCCAGATGAATAAAGTGTTCATCTGGCTGAATCTGTTATCAATTAATTATTTCTTGTTCTGCTCAACTTCTTTTAACATCATAGCGCGAACTTTCAGTGGAAGTCCGAACAGTGTGATGAATCCATCTGCATCGTGGTGGTCATAGAGGTCACCTGTTGTGAAAGATGCAAGAGATTCATTGTACAGGCTATATGGAGAAGTTGTACCGGCTTTGATGATATTGCCTTTGTACAGTTTGAATTTCACTTCACCTGTTACATATTTCTGTGTGGATTCAACGAATGCCTGAATTGCTTCGCGAAGTGGTGTATACCATTTTCCTTCGTAAACAACCTGAGCGAACTGGCTGCCAAGTTTCTTCTTGGTTTCCATTGTCTCACGGTCAAGTGTAAGTTCTTCGAGCTGTTCGTGAGCTGCCATCAGGATAGTTCCGCCAGGAGTCTCATATACGCCACGGGATTTCATACCAACAACACGGTTCTCAACGATATCAACGATACCGATACCGTTCTCGCCGCCTAATTTGTTAAGCTCAGTGATGATTTCGGAAACCTTCATTTCTTTGCCGTTTAATGTTTTCGGAACGCCCTGCTCGAATGTCATGGTAACTTCTGTTTCTTTATCAGGGGCTTTCTCAGGTGTAACACCTAAAACAAGCATGTTGTCATAATTTGGAGCCTGTGAAGGATCTTCCAGTTCCAGACCTTCATGGCTGATATGCCATAAGTTTCTGTCACGGCTGTAGCTGTGGCTTGCATCGAATGGAAGGTCGATTCCGTGAGCTTTACAGAATGCGATCTCATCTTCACGTGACTGCATGGTCCATTTGTCTGTCATACGCCATGGAGCGATGATCTTGATGTCAGGAGCAAGAGCTTTGATGCCAAGTTCGAAACGAATCTGGTCATTACCTTTACCTGTAGCACCGTGGCAGATGGCAACTGCGCCTTCTTTACGTGCGATCTCAACTAATTTCTTAGCGATTGCCGGACGGGCCATGGATGTACCAAGGAGATATTTGTGTTCGTATACAGCACCTGCCTGTACACATGGAACGATGAAGTCATCACAGAATTCATCTACGATATCTTCGATATATAATTTGGAAGCACCGGAAAGCTTTGCTCTTTCATCCAGTCCGTCCAGTTCGTTTCCCTGACCGCAGTTTACGCAGCAGCAGACAACATCGTAATCAAATGTTTCTTTTAACCATGGGATTAAGGCTGTGGTATCAAGACCGCCTGAGTATGCTAAAACGACTTTTTCTTTCATGATTGTATTCCTCCTGAAATTGGATTTTATTATTTTCCTGATTTGTAAAAATTTCCTGAGATATCCGTTTGCCGAAAGTAAATGAATAGGTCGGGAGTTCAGCGCATTATTTTTGAATAAATGCGGTAATTTCTGATTGAAATTTTTGAATAAATATTCAATGCGGAACAAGATGATTTCGTGTGATTCCGCTTAACAAGTGATAATATACACCTTTTTTTATAAATATGCAATAGAAAAATGTAAAAAAGTTTTATCTGTTTTTGCATAAATATGCAACATAATATAGGAAAAGACAAGGGAAAATCTGTGAAGCGAAATAAAATCCATGTAAAAACATTGAAAAATGACTATTGCATATTATGCAGGTAAGATGTATAATTAGTCCATCACTCTGATAGAGTAAAGTTTTACTATGAAATGAAGATCGCCGGATGAGGCGAAGATGGAGGAAATTATTATGATTAAAGCAGGAATTATCGGTGCCACAGGATATGCAGGTAACGAAATCGTGAGACTGCTTCTGGGACATAAAGATGTGGAAGTTGTGTGGTATGGTTCAAGAAGTTACATTGACCAGAAATATGCAGATGTTTATCAGAACTTTTTTAAGCTGGTAGATGCGAAATGTATGGATGATAATATGGAAGCATTGGCTGATGAAGTGGATGTGATTTTTACAGCTACTCCTCAGGGACTGTGTGCTTCTTTAATTAATGAAGGAATTCTTTCTAAGGCGAAAGTTATTGACCTGAGTGCGGATTTCCGTATTAAAGATGTGAAGAAATATGAGAAATGGTACGGAATTGAGCATAAGGCTCCGCAGTTTATTGATGAGGCGGTTTATGGTTTATGTGAGATCAACCGTGAGGAGATTAAGAAAGCCAGACTGATTGCGAATCCGGGATGTTATCCCACATGTTCTACACTTTCTATTTATCCGCTGATCAAAGAGGGGCTGATCGATCCGTCTACGATTATTATTGATGCGAAGTCCGGTACTTCAGGAGCAGGACGTGGAGCCAAGGTTGCCAATCTGTTCTGTGAAGTAAATGAGAATATTAAGGCTTATGGTGTTGCAACTCACAGACATACACCTGAGATTGAGGATCAGCTTGGTTATGCGTGCGGTAAGGAAGTACTGATTAATTTTACACCTCATCTGATCCCAATGAATCGTGGTATTCTGGTGACTGCTTATGCCTCTCTGACTAAGGATGTTTCTTATGAAGAAGTGAAGGCAGTTTATGATAAGTATTATGAGAAGGAGACTTTCGTTCGTGTGCTTGATAAGGATGTTTGTCCGCAGACTAAGTGCGTGGAAGGAAGTAATTATGTGGATGTGAACTTTAAGATCGATCCGAGAACTCATAGAGTTATTATGATGGGGGCTATGGATAATCTGGTGAAAGGTGCTGCAGGACAGGCTGTGCAGAATATGAATCTGATGTTTGGATTTAAGGAGGCTGAGGGACTGCTGCAGGTGCCGATGTGTCCGTGATAGATTAATGGAAAGGGACGCTTCGGAAATTATTTGGTTTTATTTATATAGAAAGGATTGAGGTTTTATGAAGATTATAGATGGCGGCGTTACGGCGGCTAAGGGATTTAAGGCAGCGGCTGCTGCGGCTGAGATTAAGTATAAGGGCAGAACGGATATGGCTATGGTTTACAGTGAGGTGCCATGTGTGGCTGCGGGGACTTTTACTACCAATGTGGTGAAGGCTGCGCCTGTTAAATGGGATCAGGATATTGTTTATAATCATCCGTCTGCACAGGTGGTGATCTGTAACAGTGGTATTGCCAATGCATGTACTGGTGCAGAAGGGTATGGTTATTGTAAGGAGACTGCAGATGCGGCTGCTGAGATTCTTGGGGTGGCTGCTGACAGTGTGCTGGTTGCTTCTACAGGTGTGATTGGTATGCAGGTTCCCATTGACCGTATTAAGAATGGTGTGAAGATGATGGCGCCGAAGCTGGATGGTTCTCTGGAGGCTGGTACTGAGGCGGCGAAGGCGATCATGACTACTGATACCAAGAAGAAAGAGGTTGCTGTTCAGATTGAAATTGGCGGTAAGACGGTTACTGTTGGTGGTATGTGTAAGGGTTCCGGTATGATCCATCCGAATATGTGTACAATGCTTGGGTTTGTTACTACTGATGCGAAGATTTCCAAGAAGATGCTGCAGGAAGCATTAAGTGAGGATGTTAAGGATACTTACAATATGGTTTCTGTTGATGGAGATACTTCTACCAATGATACAGTTCTTCTTCTGGCCAATGGTCTGGCTGAGAATCCGGAGATCACAGAGAAGGGTGAGGATTACGAAACCTTCAAGGCTGCGCTGAATTATATCAATACTACTCTGGCGAAGAAGATCGCAGGTGACGGAGAGGGTGCGACTGCACTGTTTGAGGTGAAGATCATTGGTGCAGAGTCTAAGGAGCAGGCAGTTACATTGAGCAAGTCTGTTGTTACTTCTTCTCTGACAAAGGCTGCTATCTACGGACATGATGCAAACTGGGGAAGAATCCTGTGTGCTATGGGATATTCCGGTGCGAAGTTTGATCCTGAGAAGGTGGATCTGTTCTTTGAGAGTAAGGCTGGTAAGATCCAGATTATTGAGAATGGGGTGGCTGTGGATTACAGTGAAGAAGAGGCAACGAAGATTCTTTCTGAGGAAGCTGTCACAGCAATCGCTGATGTGAAGATGGGTGATGCCACAGCAACTGCATGGGGCTGTGACCTGACTTATGATTATATAAAAATCAATGCAGATTACCGTTCATAATAAAGGAGAATACAGATGGTTAATCAGAAATATTTAGATAAAGCGGAGGTGCTGATCGAGGCGCTTCCTTATATTCAGAGATTTAATCGTAAAATCGTAGTTGTAAAGTACGGCGGAAGTGCCATGCTGGATGATGAACTGAAGAAGAACGTGATTAAGGATGTTGTTCTTCTGAAGCTGGTTGGTTTCAAACCGATCATCGTTCATGGCGGTGGTAAGGAAATCAGTCGCTGGGTTGGCAAGGTTGGTATGGAGCCGAAATTTATTAACGGTCTTCGTGTTACAGATAAAGATACTATGGAGATTGCAGAGATGGTTCTTGCGAAGGTGAATAAGGAACTGGTTGCCATGGTGGAATCTCTTGGTGTAAATGCTGTTGGTATCAGTGGTAAAGACGGTGGTCTGCTGAAATGCCGCAAGAAACAGACAGAGGGTGGAGACATCGGATTTGTTGGTGAAGTTACAAAGGTTGAGCCGAAGATTCTGGAAGATCTTCTGGAGAAAGATTTCCTGCCGATCATTTTCCCGGTAGGTTATGACGATGAGTTTGCTACTTATAATATTAATGCGGATGATGCAGCATGTGCCATTGCAGAGGCTGTTCATGCTGAGAAGCTTGCATTCCTTTCTGATATTGAAGGTGTTTATAAAGACAAGGATGATCCGTCCAGTCTGATCTCTGAACTTCATGTAGATGAAGCACAGAAACTGATCGATGACGGTTATGTAGGCGGAGGTATGATTCCGAAACTGAAAAACTGTATTGATGCCATTGAAGAAGGCGTTAACAGAGTCCATATCCTTGACGGAAGAATTCCTCACAGCTTACTGCTGGAAATCTTTACAAACAAAGGTATTGGTACTGCGATTCTGAGAGAAGACGGGGAGAAATATTACAATGAACATGAATGAACAGATGAAGGAATCCGAAGAGAGTATCCTTCACACTTATAATCGTTTTCCTGTTGTTTTTGAAAAGGGACAGGGATGTTATTTATATGATTCCGAGGGAAAGGAATATCTGGATTTTGCAGCAGGTATTGCTGTAAATTCTCTGGGATATCACTATCCGGGATATGATGAAGCATTAAAAGATCAGATTGATAAGCTGATGCATATTTCCAACTTATATTACAATGAGCCGATCATTGAAGCAGGTGCGAAGCTGGTAAAGGCAAGTAAAATGAGCAAGGCATTCTTTACTAACAGTGGTACAGAAGCAATCGAAGGTGCTTTAAAAGCAGCTAAGAAATATGCATATGTACGTGACGGACATGCAGATCATGAGATCATTGCCATGAACCATTCCTTCCATGGAAGAAGTATCGGAGCTCTTTCCGTAACAGGAACTGCTCATTACAGAGAGCCCTTTGAGCCACTGATGGGCGGTGTGAAGTTTGCAGATTTTAATGATCTGGAAAGCGTAAAGGCTCAGATTACAGATAAGACCTGCGCGATCATCACTGAAGTTGTACAGGGTGAAGGCGGTATTTATCCGGCAAAGAAAGAATTTCTGGAAGGTCTGCGCCAGATCTGTGATGAGAAAGACATCATGCTGATTTTCGATGAGATCCAGTGCGGTATGGGAAGAACCGGACATTATTTTGCATGGCAGGCATATGGTGTAAAACCGGATATCATGACAAGTGCGAAAGCTCTTGGATGTGGTGTGCCGGTAGGTGCATTTGTCCTGAGTGAGAAAGCTGCTAAAGCTTCTTTGGAGCCAGGCGATCATGGTACAACTTATGGTGGAAACCCATTTGTATGTGCCGCAGTCAGCAAGGTATTTGACATTTATGAGAATGATAAGATCATTGAACATGTACAGGAAATGACTCCATATCTGGAACAGAAACTGGATGAAATTGTTGCAAAACATGAATGCGCTGCAACAAGACGAGGCATGGGCTTCATGCAGGGAATCGTGATCCAGGGACGCCCGGTTGGTGAAGTTGTAAAGGCTGCGCTGGTAAAAGGACTGCTGGTGATCTCTGCAGGCAGTGATGTACTGAGAATCGTACCTCCGCTTGTGATCACAAAAGAACACATCGACAAGATGGCTGCAATTCTGGATGAGTGTATGGAATAATTTTAGATGCTTCAAGAGATATTTGAATATTTTTGCAAAATGCTCCGGGTATAATCAATAACTGATTATATCCGGAGCATTATTTTTGCAGAGAAAATACCATCTTTATAGGTAAAGTCACAGGCACCGCCGTTTTTGTCGGTAATGTGGCGGACAGATTCGATTCCTATGCCGTTTCCGGAGCGTTTGGAGGATTGGAAAATATTGTTTTTTTGCTGTATTTTGCCATTGAAGGTGTTCTCCACATGGATCAGAAGGAGATGATTATGGTGGGGATAAACTTCCACATTAATTTTTCTGCGGGCGGGCTCTGTTTTTACACTTGCCTGGATGGCATTTTCCAGCAGATTGGAAAACACAAGGCACAGATTAATCTCATCTAAGGAAAACTCAGCAGGCAGGGAAACCACTGCATGAAAAGGAATGTTTTCTCTTTCTGCAAGGGCGGAATAATATCCGAAAATACTGTCAACAGCCTGATTTTCACAGAAATGCAGGTTATAGTCAGAGATTTTTCCGGTTGCAGCGGAGAGATATTCTTTAATTTTTTCCATGTCACCCTGTTCTGCCAGAGCGGACAGTCGGACAAAATGATGGCGGACATCGTGACGGGCCTGTCTTGCTTCTTCGATGGCCATGCAGAGATTCTTGTACCTTTCCTGCTGAAGAGAAAGAAAATGGTTCTCCTGCTGAAGTCTGGCATTTCTGTTCAGGCTGACTGCCATCATAAGAAACATGATATAAAACAGAAGCAGGATTATGAGCAGTACAAGACTTAAAACAATATAACACTGCAGGACCCGCCCGGTATATAAAGTACTGCGGTATTTAGGAATCATAAAAAGATTCATTCCTATGAAGATCACCGGAAGAATCCAGAATACATACCAGGTCTGGGCAAAGTTCTCGTCTGTGACCATTGTCTGTACACAGTGGCAGGCAGGATACCAGGCTGCCAGAACAAACAGCAGGCAGATGACATTATAGAAAATTCCTGCACCAGTGTGCAACCACAGTTCGTTTTCTGTAATATGCAGGTCAGCAGTCATAAGTGCATTGACTGCCCGGGACAGACTTTTGACACATGTAAAAACTGCGAAGACTGCCAGAAAAATACTGACGGATTTCCAGACAGAGATTTTTAATGTTTTATGGTAAATGAGCATAATGACAGGCAGCAGAGGAAACAGGAACCATCTGGTGGGAATTTGCAGGGCACAGCAAATTGCCCCTCCCAAAATACAGATTCCCAGAAGAAGGGGAAGAAGCCATGCTGTCAGCTTAAGCGGTGTCTGCCTCAGATAGTTCTTTACAGGCAGATATGCCAGCAGTATGCCGGGAATGATTACGAAAAGTTCAAGTACAGGGCGAAGTATGTCAGTCATTTCAGGACCTCCTTTGGAACAGAAATTCCATAAATGTCTGTCTGGCGTTTTTCAGCAGCTTCCGGCTGACAGAGACATTGCTTCCGTTATCAAGGCGAAAGCCTGTTCCGTCAAAATCAACGGCATGCTCCAGATTGATCACAACGCCCCGATTACACCGATAGAAACGTGAGTCCATTTTCAGGGAGGTTATGAAGGAATCAAAGGACTGGCGGGTGACCAGTTCCCTTTCACCGGCAGTGTGGATGTGGATCATATGGGAAAAATGCTCTGCGTAGATTATTTTCCGGAAGGGAATCTGAATATTACTGCCGTTTACCTTTACATCTATGTATTTCCCGGAATCCGGGATGCGGGAAAGGATTTCATCGGCCAGTGCGGAAATATCATTTTCACTGTAGGGCTTTACAAGATAGTGCAGAGCCCGGACCTGGAATCCCTCTAATGCATGGTCGGTAGAAGTTGTTGTAAAGATTAGCAGACAGTCAGTATCTGATCTGCGAAGTTCTTTTGCTGTATCAATCCCGTTAGAACCATTCATATAAATATCCAGAAACACTACCGTGAAAGGACATTCCTTCGCTGCAGTGAGGAAAGTTTCTCCATTTTCATATTCAAATATATCTACGTGGACATTGCGCCTGGAAAATTGAGATTCCAGTCTGTTGCGAAGTAGTGTCCGTTCTTCTGAAATATCATCAACAATTGCAATTCTCATAGTAAATCTTCCTTATATATATTTATAAAATTTCGCCTGCTGAGACTTTTTCATCTGTGCAATCTATAGCCGCAGACGAGCAAGTGGTGTAGCTATTTCAAAAACGCTCTGATAACAGTATATCACAAAACAATATCATAGATTTGCAATTCGTGTCATTTTTTGTCGTTTCGTGACAGAATTATTGAAAAAATTTCTGACTTTTTTATAATGAGGATAACAAATGGGAGTACATCAAATGGAAGAGGAGGGATGTCGTGTATTGTATTGCCATATTGACTGATCAGGAACAGGAAGGACAGAACTGTGCGGAATATATCAGAAATTACTATACAGAAAAGAAAGTTTTTCCATTGATTGAAATCTATCAGGATCAGGAACAGTTTTTTGGGCGGATACGAAAAACAGTACCGGCAGTGATGTTTCTTGCATTGCCAGGTGTGTCTGGGCTGAATGCGGCAGAACATCTCCGTTCCCTGTATCCGAAATGTGGGATCATCTGGTGCAGTGATCTTGATTTTTCGCTTCATGCGTTCAGGATGCGGATAGAATATTTTTTTATGAAACCTGTGGAAGAGCAGAAAATAAAAGAAGGACTCTCCATCTGGTTTGAACGCAGAAATGTAATATGACAAAAACACTCAGGAGGAAAACAATTATGAAGAAAAGAGCTTTAATCCTTGCAATGATCGCTTTTATAGCAGCTACAACATCTGAACCGTCAATAAATATGGTACGTGCAGAGGAAACACAGGTAGAAGAAACACAGGTAGAAGAAACACAGACAGAGGAAAATGCAGGTCAGACATCAGAACTGCCTATAAAGGCACTTACACCGAAGGCTATGGATGTGAATCCTTATATGGCAGCAAGTGATTCCAATATTCATCATGACTGCTATAATACAGATTCAACAGATGAGGTATTGCCTGTTGATATTTATTCTGAGATCAATGTTTCTTATGAAAAAGTTAATCCCAATGCTTCCCCGGCAGTCTTTTTTGATTCCTATGGACATTCTGTGGTTCCGCTTCTGGGTGGCCTGGCGATCCGTGATATTAATGCAGATGAGGCACAGACCTTGGGCTATTTTTCACCAAAACAGCATGACAATGGAAGCTATCTGATACAGAGTTCATATTCTTTTGTAGATGAGAGCAATCGCATTGTGTGTCCGACGAACGATAATCGGGTACTTATGCTTAAGGCTACAGATGAGGAGGGAAATGTGCTTCCGGAATTTGAGAAAGTGCTGGATATCGATATTAAAGCGGCAGCAGAGGCTGCACTTGGAAAAACACTGGATCAGAATCTGTTATCTGTAGTTTTTGATTATGAGGGAAATCTCTGGTTTGCAACAGGAGGCTTCCGCATTTATCCTGACAGAAAACAGCAGGGAACCTTTGGCTATGTTTCACGTGCAGCTATCGATAAGATCTTGAATGGAGAAGATGTGGATCTGTCAGATGCAGTGTTTGTATATGAACTGGAACCGGGAGAGGGTGCAGAGAATGGTATTGCGGCATCTAAGGAGGGTGCGGTCATTCTGACAAATCTGAAGTGTTATCTGCTCCAGGCGGATAATGGTGTGAAAAAAGTCTGGGAAACTTCCTATAAAAGTGTGGGTGCCAAGGAAAGCAAAGAAGGCGATGAGACGACAGGTGGCGGTCTTGCATGGGGAGGTGGATGTTCCCCGTCTCTGACTAAAGATCTGGTTATGTTTACAGATAATCAGGATCCGGTAAATCTTATTGCGGTGGATATGAAAACAGGAGAACAGGTTGCGAGTATGCCTGTTATAGATGAGCTTCCGGAAGGTACACAGGTGTCTGTGGAAAATTCTGCAATTGTATATGATGATGGAGAGGGAACAGTAAGCACGATCGTATGTAACTGGTTTGGTGCAGGAAGTGCGAAGCTGGGAGAAGCAGATAATGATTCCTCAATACAAAGCTATGAGAATATTTATGATGTGGGCTGGCTGAGACAGGGTAATAAAATGATCGCACCGGGTATAGAACGTGTGGATACAGTTAAGACGGAGGACGGATATGAGATGAAGAGTATCTGGTGCAGAAGTGATCTGTCTGACACTTCCATGATGAAGCTGTCCACTGCAACAGGATATATTTACGGATATGTTCAGGATATGGAAACTGGTATGTGGCAGTATATCATGCTTGATTTTGAGACAGGCGAGACTGCATTTACCATGGATATTTCTGACAAACCGGGATACAACAACATGGCTATCGGTATGTATGCGGGAAACAGCGGAAATGCGCTCTATTGTCCGACCGGCTATCTGGAACTTCTGAGACTGCAGGACAGGTTTGTATATCTGCCGGAAATGCCTTACCGCAAGGTGAATCTGGATCAGGCAATGCGCAATGTGTTAAGCCAGGAGAAATTTGCGGCAGATGGTGGCCTGGGAGATGTGGAAGGATGGCTGAATACGATCACAATTGAGAACGTACATCCGAATACAACCGTTGCAATACGTATGAAAGGAATCTCCGGGGAAACAGGTTCTCTGAAGCTGTATGCATATGGTACAGATGGTACCTTGAAGGAAGTTCCGGCAGAGAAATGGCATATTCAGACAGAAGATGGTGAAACACCGGATATGTTATCCGAAGACGTACTGTATGAGGTACATATGACTGTGGAAGATGGCGGCGATTTTGACCTCAGTGAAACGGAAAAAGAAATTAAGATATCCGCTGTTCTGGGTGCCTGACTGTAAATTGTGAAATAGGATTTGTTGCAGGAAGTATATATGTGAGGAAACGAAACATTTATTTGCCCAGTTTATGAATGATATCTGCAAAACAGAATAGACTAATACTAAAGAAAACAAGAGGTACTGCTAAACAGCGGTGCCTCTTTTCGACATAAAAATGATTACCGGAGTAAGCAGAATGATCATATTATCCAGGAGGGCAGATTTATGTGGGGATTTATAGTGGCATTGATTTCAGGGGCACTGATGAGCATTCAGGGTGTTTTTAATACGGAGGTGACAAAGCAGACCAGCCTCTGGGTATCAACCGGATGGGTACAGCTGTCGGCTTTTGCAGTCTGCGTTCTTGCCTGGCTTTTTACAGGACGGGAAAGTGTGGCTGCACTCTGGCAGGTGGACAATAAATATACACTTCTTGGCGGAGTGATCGGAGCGTTTATTACCATTACAGTAATCCAGAGTATGGGAGCCCTTGGACCTGCAAAGGCAGCAATGCTGATCGTTATTTCGCAGCTGGCAGTTGCTTATGTAATTGAATTATTTGGATTGTTTGGGGTAGATAAAGAACCCTTTGAATGGCGCAAAATCCTTGGATTGCTGATCGCGATTTCCGGAATTGTTATATTTAAGTGGCAAAAATAAGAGTTTACTATTGTAAAATCATTAAGATTTCGTTACAATAAGGGTGGCATTATGGACAGGGGGACTCTTACTCTGAGAAATAAGAGGAGGACCCTTATGATAAAAATAAAAAACAGATGTTGTTATACTGTGACACTGATATTGTGTGGAACTTTGTTTCTTACAGGACTGACAGGATGTAAGAGCAGAGAGGCACAGTTTCTGATAGATGGATTGCAGGAAGCGAAAGCAGAGGTGGATGCGGAGTCATCAGAAGAGAAAACATCAGGAAAGAAGTCGAAGAAAGATACAGATGAGAAGAAAGCTGATACAGAAGACCGACAGAATGATGGTGGCAATTCTGCAGAGTTCCGGAAAAAACAGGCAGAATCAGATGGTTCAGATGCAGGTAATGGGACAGGAAGTGATTCCGGGAAACATACTTCAGATGCTGATATAGATAATGGGTCAGAAGCAGTTTCTGATAAGGAAATGCAGCAGGCGATGATCTATGTTGATGTCTGCGGAGCAGTTGCGAATCCGGGAGTTTTTCAGCTGGCAGCCGGGAGCCGGGTGTTTCAGGCGATTGAGGCGGCGGGAGGATATCTTCCCGAGGCAGCTCTAACCTGTGTAAACCGTGCTGGAGTTCTGACAGATGGACAGCAGCTTTATATTCTCACACAGGAAGAGATGGAGCGGCAGGGGCTGGATCCTGCAGAGATGGCCGGAGCATCAGATGGACAGATGAATGGAAGTGCCGGGACAGGACAGAATACAGGGATGACCGCTCAGGTTCAGCAGGATAACAGGATCAACATAAATACAGCAGATGAAGCTCAGCTTACTACGCTGACGGGGATCGGTGCAACACGTGCGCAGGCGATCATTGCCTACAGAGAAGAGAACGGGCCATTTGCTGCGATAGAGGATATTATGAATGTACAGGGTATCAAAGAAGGTACTTTTGCAAAGATAAAAGATGAGATAGTAGTAGGATAAGGAGAACCGAATGAGCAGGAAAGTTTTGGTAGTAGATGATGAGAAACTGATCGTAAAAGGAATCCGTTTTAGTCTGGAACAGGATGGTATGGAGGTAGACTGCGCTTATGATGGAGAAGAGGCAGTAGAGAAAGCAAAAGATAAAAAATATGATATTATCCTTCTGGATCTGATGCTGCCGAAGATGGACGGGCTGGAAGTATGCCAGCAGATCCGCGAATTTTCCAATGTGCCGATCGTGATGCTGACAGCTAAGGGCGAGGATATGGATAAGATCCTTGGTCTTGAATATGGTGCGGATGATTATATCACCAAACCGTTCAATATCCTGGAAGTTAAGGCACGTATCAAAGCGATCATGCGCCGTGCGGGAAGCGACCACGAGGAGAAAGAAAAGGCAAAGAGCATTCAGGTGGGCGATCTTCGTATGGACTGTGAAGGCAGACGTGTATTTATTGCAGGTAAAGAGATTAATCTGACAGCAAAGGAATTTGATGTACTGGAGCTTCTGGTATTTAATCCGAATAAGGTTTACAGTCGTGAGAACCTGCTGAACATTGTATGGGGATATGAGTATCCGGGTGATGTACGTACTGTGGATGTACATATCCGCCGTCTCCGTGAGAAGATTGAAACCAATCCAAGTGAACCGAAGTATGTACACACCAAATGGGGCGTTGGATATTATTTCCAGGCTCAATAAAAAGAACGCATGAAACAGTCAGACCACATTTTATGAAACAAAGATCATAAAATGTGGTCTGTTTTTTTGTGCAGATAAAAAGCATTCTGCTATTTTCTGTTTTTTATTTTATCTGTAATTATGATGTATCCATGTACAAGAAGATCAGTCACGATCAGTGCTGCCACTGACAATATCAGGCATTCTTTTACCCCAAATTCGTAAAAAGCAGCAAAACCGGCAAGTGTCCAGTAAACTCCGATATGTACGGCATACATCTTTGAAATCTGTTTTGAGTAATAACACAGTTTATTATATCCGAATTTCCATTTTTCCATCATTGGCATGATACGAAATGCAGCTGCAAACACAAATATGATACTGCAGAAACTTCCGAGTACCTTTGCAAGCCCCGGGATTCTGTATTGTTCGATCATATAATTAAAGAATCCCTCAATGCCCGGATGTAGTACAATGCAGCATATAAACCATACCGCCGCAGTAATCCCACATATGATCCCGCTTTCTTTATAAAAGTTTCCTTTTTCATCTTCAGGGATTCTTCTGAGCACTTTTCCAAAAACATATCCAAGAAATACATAACTCAAATATGGGAAGAAGCAGAAGCTGGTTTCACCTTTTCCACCGAAAGTCATATCCAGGATCCAGTTAATTGCCGGATCATCAGAAACCAGCAACTTTGTAAATGGTGATATGATTCCGACTATTACAGCACTTATGACATATCCCCTTAAGCTTACATTTAATTTCCTGTAGACCGCAAGCACCAGATAGCACATACCGGCTATAAAGAATATATTTACGAATGTAAGCATGGAATAAAGATTTGCGTCATATAATTCTCTGCTGCCTGCAGCTTCAACTGTAATGGAATTTCTTATATTAAAACTGATTGTCATTACAGCTGCATAGCATAAATTGCTTAATCCCTGATAGAATAACAGCTTTATGCCGTTTTTAACCATATCTTTGGGCTGGGAATGGCGTGTGAAAGCACTTCCGAATCCCATGGTAAACAGATACAGGCAGGCACCTGTCGGCATGAAGAGCGCAAACAGAATCTTATGTACATTTGATTAGGCTGCTGCGACACCACCTATTGTCTGAAATGAATGTATAAATACTATCATGATCAACAGGAAACCCTTTACCAGATCAAGTTCCCTCTGACGTCCTGTATTCACTTCTTTTTCTTTCAAAGAAAACATACTTACCTCCTCCTTTATCCGGATATTTTCAGTGAGAACGGAACACTTATCTTTTGTCACTGATATCATATGGACAGTGTAGCACAGGCAGAATTATAGCACAATCATAATATTCCTGACATTGTACACACACCACGTACATTACTGTTTACTCCGTTCTCAGTAACGTAGCCAAAATTCATTCCAAATTGTCTGCGGCAATGGAATTTTGGCTTGTATGTCTCGGGATAGTGGTGCGCAAACAGTAACAATTATTCAGTTTGATTCAGTTTAGTTGGGTTTACATCTGAGATGGTTTAGTATTGAACAAAGCTGATAAAAATTAGACAAACAAAACAAACATCTATAGAGGAAAATGATAAAAAATTAGAAAATTTCTATAAATGCGCTTGTGAAAATGACGAAAAAGGCATATAATTAACGTTACAATATGTAAAGAGTGCAATAAAAAGAGAAAAAACAGGTATAAGGAGGGTGCGAAATGCTAGATCAGTCATTTTATCAGAAAGCGGATGAGATCATTGCTTTCTATGGTAAAAAACCGGCATCACTGATTCCGATCATGCAGGATATCCAGGGGGTGTACAGATATCTCCCGGAAGAATTGCTTACATATGTTGCGGAGCAGATCGGTGTAACAGAAGCGAAAGCGTTCAGTGTTGCCACATTCTATGAGAATTTCTCATTTGATGCGAAAGGTAAATATGTGATCAAGGTCTGTGACGGAACAGCCTGTCATGTAAGAAAATCAATACCGGTTCTGGAAGAACTTTATAAGAAACTGGGGCTGTCAAAGACAAAGAAGACGACAGACGATATGATGTTTACTGTGGAAACAGTTTCCTGTCTTGGTGCCTGCGGACTTGCACCGACTATGATGGTCAATGAAGAGGTATATCCGAGAATGACTCCGGAGAAGGCAGATGAGCTGATCGATAAACTGAGAGGGGGCGAACAGGGATGATCCAGAATAAGGAAGTATTGGAGCAGATCAGAGAAGAAGCTGTGAAAGAACTTAATTCTTATGACTGCCGTATTCTTGTCTGTTCAGGTACCGGATGTGTGGCAACCGGTTCTCAGAAAATCTATGAGAAATTCATGGAGATTGCCAAGGATGCTCCGGGAGTTACCATTGAGTTTGGACCTCATGACAAAGATGCACATGTAGGTGTAAAGAAAACAGGATGTCAGGGTGTCTGTGAACTTGGACCACTGGTTCGTATCCAGAAGGGCGACGATGTAATCCAGTACACAAAGGTTCAGATCGAAGACTGCCAGGAGATTTTTGAGAAGAGTGTTCAGGGTAATGAGACTATCGAGAGACTGCTTTACCAGAAAGGCGGCAAAGTAAGCCGCGGACCGGAAGATATTCCGTTTATCGCGAAACAGACACGTATTGTTCTGAAGAACTGTGGTAAGTTTGATGCAGAATCTCTGAATGAGTACATAGCAAGCGGCGGTTTCCAGGCTCTGGAGAAAGCAATGTTTGAGATGGATCCGGATCTGGTTATTGATCAGGTTGATAAATCCGGTATCCGCGGACGTGGCGGCGGCGGCTTCCCGGCAGGTAAGAAATGGATTCAGGTAGCACGCCAGGCTGACCCTGTTCATTATGTAGTTTGTAACGGCGATGAGGGTGACCCGGGAGCATTTATGGATGGTTCCGTAATGGAAGGTGATCCTTACCGTCTGATCGAGGGTATGATGCTTGCAGCTTACGCAGTAAGAGCACAGCATGGTTATATTTATGTACGTGCGGAGTATCCTCAGTCTGTAGCACGACTGAAACATGCGATTGCAGTTCTGGAAGAAGTGGGACTGTTAGGTGATGACATCCTTGGAACAGGATTCTCCTTCCATATGCATATCAACCGTGGAGCAGGAGCTTTCGTATGTGGCGAGGGTTCTGCCCTGACTGCATCTATTGAAGGAAGCAGAGGTATGCCCCGTGTAAAACCGCCCCGTACAGTTGAACAGGGATTATGGGCGAAACCTACTGTTCTGAATAACGTAGAAACTTATGCAAATATTCCGGAGATCATTCTCAAAGGAGCTGACTGGTACAGAAGTATCGGTACAGAGGGATCACCTGGAACAAAGACCTTCTCACTGACAGGTTCCATTGAGAATACAGGTCTGATCGAGGTTCCGATGGGAACAACTTTAAGGGAAATTATCTTTGATATCGGCGGAGGACTGAAATCCGGTGCTGCGTTTAAAGCTGTTCAGATCGGCGGACCATCCGGTGGATGTCTGACAGAAGAACATCTGGATGTACCCCTTGATTTTGACTCTGTTAAGAAATATGGTGCGATCGTTGGTTCCGGTGGTCTGGTAGTTATGGATGAACATACCTGTATGGTAGAGGTTGCACGTTTCTTCATGGGCTTCACCCAGAGAGAATCCTGCGGTAAATGTGGTCCCTGCCGTATCGGCACCAAGCGTATGCTTGAAATCCTTGAGAGGATCGTAGACGGAAAGGGTGAAGTAGAGGATCTGGATAAACTGGAGCATCTTGGAAACTTCATCAAGGACCGTTCACTCTGCGGACTTGGAAAGAGTGCACCGCTTCCTGTACTTTCCACATTAAGGAACTTCAGAGATGAATATGTAGAGCATATCGTTGATAAAAAGTGCGCGGCTCATGTATGTAAGGCAATGCGTTCTTATGTGATCGATCCTGAGAAATGTAAAGGATGTACCAAGTGTGCGAGAAACTGTCCGGTTGGTGCGATCACAGGCAATAAGAAAGAGCCTCACAGCATTGATACCTCCAAGTGTATTAAGTGCGGAACATGTCTGGAAAATTGTGTATTCGGCGCAATTTCTGTGAATTAAGGAGGGTGAAAAGATGATTCATTTGACAATAGATGGAATTCCTGCAGAAGTGGAAAAAGGTACGACCATTCTGCAGGCTGCCAGACAGATCGGAGTGGAGATTCCTACACTCTGCTATCTGGAAGATGTATTGCCGGATGGTTCCTGTCGTTTGTGCGTGGTAGAAGTAACAAACAATGGAAGAACCAAATTTGATACGGCATGTACACTTCGCTGCTCAGAGGGTGATGAAGTACAGACAATGTCAGAGAAGGTAGTTGCATATCGTAAAGATACCCTTGACCTCCTTCTTTCTGACCATCGTGTACACTGCTTCTCCTGTGAGGCAAACGGTGACTGTAAATTACAGGATTACTGTTTTGAATATGGTGTGACTGAGACAAGTTATCCCGGTGAAATGAAGGATATGCCCATCGATGATACCAATAAATTCTTTACCTATGATCCAAGTCTGTGTATTCTCTGCCATCGCTGTGTGAATACATGTAAGGAGATCGTGGGAAGAGGCGCCATCGACACTATGGACCGTGGTTTCCAGTCAGTGATCGGTGCACATTACAAACATAAATGGAACGAAGGTATCTGTGAATCCTGCGGTAACTGTGTACAGGCCTGTCCGACAGGTGCACTGACCATGAAGCGCAGAAAGAAATACCGTCCGTACCAGATTGACAAGAAGATCCTGACTACCTGTCCACACTGTGCAACAGGCTGCCAGTATTATCTCCTTGTAAAAGACGGAAAGATAGTAGATACAGAAGCTGTAAACGGACCGTCCAACAAAGGATTGCTCTGTGTTAAGGGCCGCAGCGGATGCTTCGATTTCGTACAGTCGCCGGAGCGTATTAAATATCCGCTGATCAAGAATAAAGAAACAGGTGAATTCGAACGTGCAACATGGGATGAGGCGCTGGATCTTGTTGCTTCCAAATTTATGGAGATCAAGAAACAGTATGGCTCTGATTCTCTTGCAGGCTTTGCATGTTCCAGATCACCCAATGAAGATATTTACATGGTACAGAAGATGGTTCGCTGCTGCTTCGGCACCAACAATACAGATAACTGTGCACGTGTATGTCATTCCGCATCTGTAGCAGGTCTTGCGATGACTCTTGGCTCAGGTGCCATGACAAACCCAATTGAGGATATCACAAAGAATGCAGATCTGATCATGCTGGTTGGTTCCAACCCTGAGGAAGCACATCCTGTAGTCGGCATGCAGATCCGTCAGGCGGTCAAGAGAGGCTGCAAGCTGATCGTAGTTGATCCTCGTGATATTGGTCTGGCTAAGAAAGCAGATATCCATCTGAAACTGAAACCTGGTACAAATGTTGCTTTTGCAAACGGCATCATGAATGTGATCCTTTCTGAAGGTCTTCAGGATGACAAGTTCATTGCAGAGCGTACCGAAGGTTTTGAAGAATTAAAGGAAATCGTAAAAGATTACACACCTGAGAAGGTAGCTGAAATCTGCCACATTGACGCAGACGATCTGAGAAAAGCAGCAATCATGTATGCAAAAGCAGACCGCGCTCCGATCATCTACTGCCTTGGTGTAACCGAACATTCCACAGGTACAGAGGGCGTTATGTCCATGTCCAATATGGCAATGATGGTTGGCAAGCTTGGACGTGAAGGCTGTGGTGTTAACCCGCTTCGTGGACAGAATAACGTACAGGGTGCCTGCGATATGGGTGCTCAGCCGAATGTATATCCAGGATATCAGAAGGTTACTGATCCTGCAGTTCGTGAGAAGTTCGAGAAAGCATGGGGTGTAAAACTTGATCCGAATATCGGAACTCATGCAACCGATGTATTCCCGAAGGCAATCACAGGCGAGATCAAAGGTCTGTATATCTATGGTGAGGACCCGGTAGTTACTGATCCGGATACCACACACATTATCAAAGCATTAAAGAGTCTTGATTTCTTTGTACTTCAGGAACTTTTCATGACAGAGACAGCTCAGTATGCAGATGTTATCCTTCCTGGTGTAAGCTATGCAGAAAAAGAGGGTACATTTACCAATACAGAGCGCCGCGTACAGAGGGTGCGCAAGGCTGTCACAGTACCTGGCGAGATGAGACTGGATACAGATATTATTATCGATCTGATGAACCGTATGGGATATCCGCAGCCACATCTGACTTCTGCTCAGATCATGGATGAGATCGCATCCCTGACACCGAGCTTCGCAGGTATCAGCCATGAACGTCTTGACAGTGAAGAAGTTCATGGACAGGGACTTCAGTGGCCATGTACCTCCAAGGATCATCCGGGAACACCAATCATGCATGTTGGTAAATTCTCCCGTGGTCTTGGCTGGTTCTACCCTGCAAAATATGTACCGTCAGCAGAACTTCCGGATGAGGAATATCCGATCATCCTTATGACAGGACGTATTCTGTATCATTATACAACAAGAGCCATGACGGGAAAGACACCTGAGCTTATGGAGATCGAAGGTAAGTCATTTATCGAAATGAACATCGTAGATGCCGATAAGCTGGGTATCAAAAACGGTGATAAAGTCAGAGTTTCTTCCAGACGAGGATCCATTGAATCTACCGCTCGTGTAGGTACAAAGACCTCACCGGGTGAGAGCTGGATGCCATTCCACTTCCCGGATGGAAATGCAAACTGGCTGACCAACGCCGCACTTGACAAATACGCAAGAATTCCTGAATATAAGGTATGCGCAATTAAGATTGAGAAAGCATAAAACAATATCGGAGACAAAGTTCCGGATCTGATATCGTAAATATTATATGGGGCTGTCGCACATGGATCTGCTGTCCTTGCGGCAGCTCCATATTCCTTTATGGAAAGGCAAAAATAATCATTCGGCAGTACATCATTCTGTGAAAGTACGGAACGGTTACAGATAATTTTTTGTGAAAAATATAGTGTTACATAATAAGGAGTACGAGGCATGCAGAGATTTCAGTCAATCCTTCAGTTTAAAAAAGTCAGTTGCAAAAACTGTTATAAATGTGTCCGGAACTGCCCGGTCAAGGCAATCCGTGTTCATGATCATCAGGCCAGGATCATAGAAAGCCAGTGTATTTACTGTGAGAAATGTATCCTTGTCTGCCCGCAGGATGCCAAGGAAGAGCAGAATATGATCCCTGCGATCCGCAGTGCAATGGAAAATAAAGCACAGGTTGTTGCCTCTCTTCATCCGGCGTATCTGGCACGTTTTGGGGTAACCGGTATCAACGGGATAAGAGAAGCAATGAAGAAACTGGGATTTGCAGATGTGGCAGATGCAGGGGAAGGTGCAAGCCTGATGACTGCGCAGTACAGAACACTTTTTCCGGAGCAGAAGGAACAGGGAGTGATGATCTCTTCCGCCTGTCCTGTAATTGTGCAGCTTGTCAAGAAACATTATCCGCATCTTCTGGGAAATCTGGTACAATCTGCCTCTATGATGCAGTTTCATGCCAGTTATCTGAAAAAACAATATCCGAAGGCAAGGATTGTCTATGTAAGTCCATGTATTTCGGCTATGTCAGAACTGAGAGATTCAGGAAATGAAGTGGATTATGTTATTACATTGGAAGAGCTTGCTCAATGGATGAAAAAAGAAGGAATTTCCATAACTGAGGAAGAACCTGAACAGATTGCCTACCGTTCCAGAGAAATCGCCATTGCGGATGGTTTAACAGACCTGCTTGGGGCTGTAAAGGGAATCCGCAAACTTTCCGTAAGTGGGATGGAACAGTGCAGGGAGGTTCTGGAAGAACTTCATCCGGAGGATTTTGCAAACTGTTTTCTTGAGATGTATGCATGCAGCGGGGGATGTGTGGCAGGTCCTTCTTTTCAGATGAAGAAAGGACGTTATCTGGCAGATGTTCTGGCAGTGAAGAATGCAGCTTTTGGAAAAGATTTTCACAGAGAGCAGGGAGACTATGAACTTCCGGGATTTGAATTGAGAAAGAATTTCGGTTACTGTCCTGCACAGGAACAGGAAGAGGTCTCAGAGGAAGAAATCAGGGATGCTCTGGCGGAAATGGGAAAATTTTCTCCAAAGGATGAATTAAACTGCGGTGCCTGCGGGTACAACACATGCAGGGAAAAGGCAATTGCCATTATCCAGAATAAGGCTGAGGTTGCCATGTGCATTCCATATATGCGGGCAAAACAGGAAAGTTACTCCAATAAAGTCTTTAATGCCATGCCCGGACTTCTGGTAACTGTGGATTATAATCTGAAGATCATTCAGATGAATGAGGCGGCGTCCAAATTGTTCAATATGCCGAAAAGGCGGCGCCTGATCGGGAAACCGGTATCGGAGATCATGGATGATTACAGTCTGGCGAGTATACTGGCTTTTGAACGGAATCTGATGCAGGATGAGATTTATCTGGAGGATCAGAAATGTTATCTGGATCGCGTAATGACGAATGATAAAGAAAATAAAATGATTCTCTGCATTATGAAGGATATTACAAAGGAGCGGAAGCATAAAGATCAGATTCATAATGCCCAGATTGAAGCTGCGCGTATGGCAGATAAGCTGGTAGAAGAACAGCTGAAGATCGTGCAGCAGATCGCCGGACTTCTTGGAGAAACTGCTGCGGACACCAAAGTGGCAGTAGAAAAACTGAAAAATACCATACTTCTGGAGAGTGAAGAAGAGAATGAAAAGAAATAAGCATCATGGACTGAATGTGGAATTTGACGGCTTATGCATGGATTTTGGTCATGTGAGCCTGAATAAAAAGAAAGAATTTCTCTGTGGGGACTGCTATAAGATTGAAGAAAATGATAAAGACCATGTTCTGGTGCTTTCTGACGGACTTGGGAGCGGAGTAAAGGCGAATATCCTTTCCACGCTGACTGCAACCATGCTCAGTACTATGATCATTAATCAGGTGGAACTGGATGAGGCAGTGCGTGCAGTGGCAAAAACGCTTCCTGTGTGCAGTGTGAGAAATCTGGCATATGCCACTTTTACAGTGCTGAATTTTCAGGGGAAACAGGTAAGCCTTTATCAGTTTGATAATCCGGATGCAATTCTGATCCGGGATGGCAAGCTCTTTGATTATCCGGTGGAGACAAGTATGATCGAAGAGAAGGAAATCCATAAAAGCTGTTTTGAACTGAAAGATGAGGATATGCTGATCATTATGTCCGACGGTGTCACCAATGCGGGAATGGGAAAAACTACCAACGGCGGCTGGGGAAGAGATGATGTAATGGCTTTCTGCAGGGCAAAGTACCATAAAGGGATGAGTGCACAGGAGATGGCAGGCTATCTGGCAGAGGCCAGCCTGGATCTGAATCTGAATGAAACGGATGATGATATTACAGCCATTGTCCTGCGGATGCGGCATAAACAGGTGGTAAACCTTATGATCGGCCCGCCAAGTAAGGAGGAGCATGATGAGCGATATCTGAAGTCCTTTTTCGATTCAGAGGGATATCATGTAATCTGCGGCGGAACTACTGCACAGTGTGCTGCCAGATATCTGGATAAAGAGCTGCTCTCTCTTAGTGAAACTGCCAGCGGAGACGTTCCTGCCTATTATAAGCTGGAAGGTACAGAGCTGGTGACAGAGGGATTTCTTACGATTGAGCATTTGCTTGAATATTGTGAAGAATGGATGGAGGACAGGCTGTCCTTTAACAGGCTGAAACGAAAAAAGGATGCGGCAGCATTGCTTGGTGCGATGCTGTTTGAGCAGGCAACGGATATTAATTTCTACTTTGGTGGTGCTATCAATAAGAGTAACGTGGAACTGGGAATCACAGAAAAAAGGAAAGAACAGGCAGCAGAAGAACTTGTGGAGCATCTGCAGAATGCAGGAAAGAATGTGAATATTGCATTCTGGGCGATCTGAGAAAGCAGGAAAAACAGCAGTATGTGGTTTTATAAAGAGACATCAGGAAGGATGAGACAGAAAATGGCGAAGATATTATGTGTATGCATCAGTAAGGAACGCAAGACCTGCTCGCAGAACATTCATGAATGCGAAGCTGATCTGCAGGGACTTGTGGGAGATGTGCATTATGGAATGGGCGGAAGAAAGCAGGTTAGTCTTCTTCCTTATGAGAAGGTAAAAGAATATTTCGAACAGTCCGAAGAAGAATTCAGATATGGCCGGTTTGGAGAAAATCTCCTTGTGGAAGGGATTGACTGGAACAGTATTGCGGAGGGGAACAGATTTCGTTGTGGAGATGTACTCCTGGAAGTAGTCAGGATCGGTGCGGGCGGTCCTGCATCAGATGCCTATAAGGGAGAAAAGGTATGCACGCCCATGGAACCCTGGTTTGTATTCTGTCAGATTCTGGAGGCAGGAGTGCTGAGAGAAGGAGAAAGCATTCTCCAACAGAGATGAAAAATATGTAATTCTTCAGCAGTGGAATGAATATTATGATGTTATAGCAATTTCCGAAATACTGAAGACAATCTGATTTATATTAATGGAGTGCCTTAGTGATATTATTCTCTGAAATTGCTATAGAGTTCAAAGGGTAAAACTATAGCAATCCTCGTAAATAATGCATTTAAGACAGTTCAGCAGAGTGCGAAAGACAAGGAAGATATCTGCAGGCGTGCTGACGCACGGCAAAGATATCTGACGCAGGATTTCACACTCTGATGGGCTGGATTAAGATGCATTATTTCAGAGGATTGCTATAATATATCCGTCAATTGACCCGGTGGTTATAAAGGTATTGAAAAGACTATAAAAATGTAATATACAAGAGGAGGAATTAGTGCGTGGAGGGAATCAGTGTAGAACAGGCAGTGGAACAGATTCTGCAGCATACGCCTGTAATAAACGAGACAGAAGAAACAGAACTGAATAAAGCAGGGGGAAGAATCCTGGCGCAGGATATGGTGGCAGGGTTTGACAATCCTCCTTTTGACCGCTCTCCGGTAGATGGCTATGCGTGTAAGGCAGAGGACCTTGCAGGTGCCACTAAAGAGCATCCGGTGAGGCTGAAAGTCATGGAAGAAATCGATGCCGGACAGTATTCGGAAAGAGAAATCCAGCAGGGACAGGCAGTGCGCATTATGACAGGTGCTGCAATACCCAATGGCTGCAATTGCTGTATTTATCAGGAGGATACCGATTATGGCGAAGATACGGTAGAAGTTTACAGCGAACAGAAGCGATGGAGTAATTATTGCTTCTCAGGAGAGGATTTCAAAAAAGGAACTACACTTCTGAAAAAAGGAACACATATCGGATATGTTGAGGCAGCAATTCTGGCCGGAATGGGAGTGGCGAAAGTGCCGGTTTACCGTCAGCCGAGAATCGTGCTTCTGACTACAGGAGATGAGGTGGTAGAACCGGGAATTCCATTGCCGGAAGGAAAAATTTACAACAGCAATATGACAATGCTGTCTGCCAGACTGCGTGAACTGGGAATCGAATCTTTCCATATGGAAGCAGTCAAAGATGATCTGACGGTTATGTCTGAGAAATTAAAAGAAGCAGCAAAAGTGGCAGATATGATCATCACTACGGGAGGTGTATCTGTAGGCAAGAAGGACATTATGCATGAGTCCCTGAGACTGATGGGGGCAGAGCGGATTTTCTGGAGGGTAAAGATGAAACCGGGAATGCCTACACTGTTTTCTGCATATAAAAAGACTTCCGATATAACTGCAACAGATCATTGCGCTTCAGAAAGAGAGATTCCGATCATCAGTCTCTCCGGAAATCCTTTTGGTGTTGCAGTCAGCATAGAACTTTTGATTCGTCCTGCACTGGAAAAAATGATGCAGGATTCATCAATCGGTCTGAAAGAAGTAAATGGCATTATGGCTGATAACTTTGAAAAAGGAATCAAGGGCCGCCGCTTTATCCGGGCATATCTGGAAAATGGAAAATTTCATCTTCCCAAGGGTCTTCATTCTAACGGAGTCCTCAGTTCCATGGCCGGCTGCAATTGCCTGATTGATACAAAAACCATGGAAAATCAGGAAAGCAGAAGCCTGAACGCAGGGGATAAAGTGAGCGCGATTTTGCTTTGAGAGGAGCAGCAAACAGGTGGAAAGAAAAAGAATATTTGCAATCAGCGGTGTAAAGAATTCAGGGAAAACGACTCTGATCTGCAGGCTTTTGGAGATTTTTAAAGACAAGGGTCTTAAAGTGGCAGTGCTGAAGCATGACGGGCATGATTTCGTGCCGGACGTACCGGGAACGGATACATACTGTCAGCTTCAGTCCGGAGCCTACGGCACAGCAGTTTTTTCAGCAGGCAAATATATGCTGGTAAAACAGCAGCCGCAGATTTCCGAAAAAGAGCTGGCAGAATTTTTTCCGGAGGCAGATCTGATCTTACTGGAAGGATTTAAATACAGTACTTATCCGAAAATTGAAATTATCCGTAAGGGAAATTCGGCAGAAAGTGTCTGCAATCCGGAAAAACTGATGGCGATCGCCACAAACCTGGATGCAGAGGAAAGAGATGCACTGTCTGTACTGGAAAATGTTCCATTCTTTGAACTGGACAATGCAGAGTGTATTGCAGAATTTATTCTGTCGGATTATTTCCGGTAAAGAGTTTCATACGGTCACGTCGCGCGGCGCAGATAAGGGTAAGGTGGTATTCTTTGGCCATGGCAACTGCCTCGGCGGAAGGGGATGCCTTGCTTGCCAGAACTGGTATTCCGGCGCGGATTGCCTTGATCGCCATATCTGTAGGGATACGTCCACTGGAATAAACCACGCATTTCTTCAGGTCAATATTATGGCGCAGGGCATAACCGATGGCCTTATCCAGAGCATTATGGCGTCCGATATCTTCGCACTGAAAGAGCAGTTCTCCGTCACAGGCAAGGAAACAGCTGTGAGTTGCCCAGGTCTGGCTGTGAAGCGGGGTACCATTGGCGAAACAGTCTGCAAGATCAAAGATCCACTGTTTTTTCCATGGGACAGGTGTAACTGGCGTCATTGGCTGATCTGTGATAAAATAATCATTAAGAACACGATTTCCGGTGCAGCAGGTCGGAGTAGGAGCAACATAATCTTCATTTTCCTCATGAGACTGCCCGGATTTATTTTTACTCAGGATCACGCGGGCACGTTTGCCGAATTTACAGATGTAGATCTGGTCAACGTCATCAGCAGAAGAGATGATTCCTTCAGTAAAAAGACGCCCCAGAACCAGTTCAGCCAGATGTTGTGGGATACAGACCAGTTTCATGGTCAGGCGTTCATTTACATATACATCTATCATGTGTTCCACAAGAAGGGGTTCTATTTCCTCATGAACCTCTCCGTCACGTCCCAGAAACTTGTAAGTGACATTTTCGAGAAGATTCAGATTGTGGTATTGTTCGTTGATTTTCATAGGACAGTTCCTTTCGTTCGTAAGGATTTAGCCGAATAAACTGCGGAGCAGTTATTTGGTGCAGAGCTGTGTAGCGAAGCGGATGAGTTTATCCGCCTGACTTTTGATACTTCAAGTATAGACTGCGGAGTAGAGAGTGTCAAACGATTATGAGAGAAAACATTGTCGTAGGCAATTTGAAATGAATTGTAATTATCAAAAAGTAAAAGGCAGGTAGAGCCAATGAAAGATAAACATGGAAGAGACATAGATTATCTGAGGATTTCCCTCACAGATAGATGCAATCTGCGGTGCATTTACTGTATGCCGGAGGAAGGTGTAAAATCACTTTCGCATGATGAAATCCTCACATATGACGAGATCCTTCGAATCTGCAGGTGCGGGGCAGAACTGGGGATCCGTAAGATTAAGCTGACAGGAGGAGAGCCTCTTGTACGAAAAGGCTGTCCCGGACTGGCAAAGCAGATTAAAGCAATTCCGGGAATTGAAAAAGTGACATTAACTACAAATGGAATCTTGCTGGGAGAGCAGCTTGACGAGCTGATGGATGCAGGAATCGATGCGATCAATATCAGTCTTGACACACTGGATCAGGAACTGTTTAAAAAAGTAACCAGGAGAGATGGTCTGGATAAAGTATTTGAAGGAATCGAAGCAGCGCTTGCTTATCCTGGATTTTTACTTAAGATTAACAGTGTGCCGATAATTAAAGAAAAAGAGAATTTTATTGCTGTTGCAGGACTTGCAAAAAAATATCCAATCCATGTGCGTTTTATAGAAATGATGCCCATTGGATATGGAAAACAGTTCCCATTCCAGGATGAAGAATCTATCAAAGCAGTACTGGAAGAAGCCTACGGTCCGATGCATGCAGTCAATGAACGCTACGGAAACGGTCCATGCCATTACTATGAAATTGCAGGCTTCAAGGGAAAAATCGGATTTATCAGTGCAATGACTCATAAATTCTGCAATCAGTGCAACCGAGTACGTCTTACATCCGAAGGATTCATGAAAGGATGCCTCCAGTATCAGGAAGGTACAGACCTGCGGGGGCTTATGCGCGGCGGCTGCGCGGATTCGGAACTGAAAAAAGCAATTTATCAGGTAATCTGGAATAAACCGGTGAGCCATAATTTTTATGAAGCGAAGACAGAGCAGGATGAAATCAGAGGAATGTCACAGATTGGTGGGTGAGGTATGTAAGACGCTCTAATCGCTATACAGACATTTCTGTCTGTGATTTTATTAATAAAGAAAAAAATCAATACTTTTATTGATGATTTATATAAACAAAAAGGAAAACGGATAATGCGAAAGAAAGAAATTTCTATGATTATTCTTGCTGGCGGTGCCAGCAGCCGCATGGGACGGGACAAATCAGATCTGACAATAGACGGAAAGACATTTCTTGAGATGCAGATAGAAAAAGGAGAAAAGCTTGGAATCAGTGATATTCTTCTGTCAGGCTATCATGGCGAGAAAAAATATAAATACCCCGTTATACCAGACCGCTTCCCGGGAAAAGGTCCGCTGGGAGGGCTGGAAGCTTGTTTTCGTAAAGCAAAGAATCCATACTGCCTGGTACTTGGCGTAGATGTTCCTCTGGTTCCGGCAGAAGAACTGGTGGCACTGATTCGCCAATCTCTGTGTTCAGATGCAAAAGCAGTGATTATGAGTCACGGCGGGCATGAGGAACCTCTTATGGGAGTATACCGTACAGATCTGGCAGATGCCATGCTTGAAGAAATCACTCTGCGCAAAGGCGCGGTATTTGCTTTTCTGCAGAGAAATGGATATGAATGCTACGAAAGCCAGGTCCCGGACCGGTATTTTTCCAATATTAATGATCCTGAAATGTATTCAAAAATTCAAACTACAGCAATGCCATTGAAAAAATAAATTACTTTTCACTAAGATGTAGAAAAGCCCATTTTTCTGTGATAAGATGATAAGGATTCGATAAACAATGACTGTTTTACGAACAGACAGAAAGCATGCATCAAACTGCATGACAGAAGAGAACGGAGTTGAAAAGGTGAAAAAAAGAAAAAATTTTTTCAGAAGTCTGCGTTTTCGTATTCTGATCATCCTGATCATTCTGGGAATCGTGCCGGGGGTTATTGTAACATATACGATGCTTCATAATTATCAGAACCGGGCGGTTGCAATGCTTACAGAGACAGTGGGTGATCAGTGCGATATTTTATGTAATCTGATCATCAGGGAGAATTATCTCAATGATACAGATTCAGAGGTTGTAAACAGTAAGCTGGAACTGTTTTCCAATGTGTATAACGGACGCATCCTGCTGGCTGACAGAGATTTTAAGATAGTGAGTGATACCTTCCACACAGAGGAGGGAAAGACGCTTCTCAGTTCACTGGCTGTAGCCTGTCTGAAAGGAGAAGAGACAAGCAATTATGACGCAAGGAGTAAAGTACTGGAGATTGCGGTTCCTGTACAGAGTCCGGATGTGCAGCAGCTTCAGGGCGTGATGCTGGTAAGTGTTTCGGCTGTTGATATTGCGGAAACACTGGCAGAGATGGAACAGAGAAGCGTGATGCTGATCGGAAGTATTGTTGTTCTTTCAGTATTTCTGGCATGGCTGCTCTCTACAATACTTGTAAAACCACTTGCAAGAGTGACGAAGGCCATTGAAGATCTGACAGATGGCATGCTGGATGAAGAGATCAGTGTTCCTGACTACACGGAGACAGAACTGATTACAGATGCATTCAACAAGATGGTCAACCGCATGAAAATCCTTGATGAATCCAGGCAGGAGTTTGTATCCAATGTGTCCCATGAACTGAAGACACCTCTGACTTCCATGAAGGTTCTGGCAGATTCTCTGGTTGGACAGCAGGGAGTCCCGGAGGAACTGTATCAGGAGTTTATGGGCGATATTACTGCTGAGATCGACAGAGAGAATAAGATTATTACAGATCTGCTCTCACTGGTAAAGATGGATAAGAAAGCAGCAGATGTAAACATCACCCATATGGATATCAATCAGCTTCTGGAGGATATCCTCAAGCGCTTGCGTCCCATTGCAGACAAGCGCAATATTGATCTGATCCTGGATTGCTTCCGCCCTGTGGATGCGGATGTGGATGAGGTGAAGTTTACTCTTGCTATCAGCAATCTGGTAGAAAATGGTATCAAATATAATGTAGATGATGGCTGGGTCCGTGTGTCTCTGGATGCAGACCATAAATATTTCTATGTAACAGTGGCAGATTCCGGTATGGGAATTCCTGAGGACAGTATTGAGAGGATCTTTGAGCGTTTCTATCGTGTGGACAAATCACATTCAAAAGAAATCGGGGGAACCGGTCTGGGACTGGCGATCACCAAAAGTTCTATTGCAATGCACCATGGAACGATCAAAGTACTCAGTAAAGAGGGAGAGGGAACTACATTTTCTGTGCGTATTCCTCTGTCTTATATACCGTCATAGGAGGTGCCATTGTGAAAAAGAAACTTTCAATCATTATAACAGCGTTAATACTAAGCATCCTTGCGGCCGGGTGTTCTGTGGAGGTGCATGAAGATCCGGGTAAGCAGGATGCCAAATATTATCTGTACGATATCAGCTCTGATGAAACTCAGCTTCAGAAAGAAGGTTACTCTCCGGAGGAGACAACTGCAGACTATATGCTTAAGGATATGATGCAGCGGATGAACAGCCAGCAGACAGATTCGCAGAACCGGATCAGTCTGCTTCCTGAAGGAGTACAGATGAATTACAGTGTAGAAGAAGATGTGCTGGTGGTAAACTTTAACAGTCAGTACAGCAGCATGAGCCGCGCCAGGGAATTACTTGTGCGGGCAGGTGTTGTGAAGACTTTTCTTCAGGTTCCGGGAATTAATTCTGTACGTTTTACAATAGAAAATGAAGATCTGACAGATTCCAGGGGACAGGCTGTGGGAAATATGACTGCAGATACCTTTGCCGAATTTACAGGAACTGAACCGGATGCCTATTGCAGCAATACCTTTACGCTTTATTTTACTGATAAGAGTGGTCAGAAACTGGTAAAAGAACAGCGTACTGTGCGGTATAAACGCAGTATCCCCAAAGAGAGGATCGTTCTGGAACAGTTAATGAAGGGACCGCTGGAAAAAGGGCATTACCCTACAATTCCGGAAAATACGGAGGTTCTGGATGTGACCATAGCAGACAGAATCTGCTATGTGGCATTTGACGGAGTATTTTCTTCCTATGCGCTGGATGTATCGGAGAAAATACCGGTATATTCTGTGGTAAATTCATTGCTAGATGCGCTGGATGCAGACAAAGTGCAGATTACGGTCGGCGGGAAGGACAAGTTGGATACCTTTGGTGAGAAGATGGAGCTGTATCGTTTTTATGAAAAAAATGATAAGCTGGTAGTCAAATAAAAAGAGTGATATTCATAAACGAAGAGGAGGCACAAAAGTGAGGAGACGCCCTGTGTGTATCCTGTGCATGCTTCTGGTTGTTTTTCTGTGTGTGACAGACTGGCTGGGATTTTCCCTGATAAGGGGGAATCCGCTGCCACAGTCTGTGCAGACATGGATCAGAAAGCATCCGGAATCCACCATCTGCGGGGAGGTGGTCAGGTGCCGGGAGAATGAAGATTCTCAATCTGTATATCTTAGAAATACTTATCTTATTTACAATTCTGAAAAAGTTTCCATTGATAATATAAAGGTTTATTTAAAACAAAAAAAGAATCATAGCGGTAACAGTGATGTTGATAAACTTCTGGCAGGAAGTCTTGTTCTGGTGTCCGGAAAACTGGAAGAGGTGCAAAGTCCCACGAATCCGGGAGAATTTGACAGCAAAGCATACTATGGCTGCCAGAGGATCTACTATGTAATGAAGAAAGGAAGGATAAAGAAGCAGTCGCAGAGTCATTCTGTATATGGGCAGTTCCTGATCGATATGCAGCAGAAATTTGCAGGTATTCTGGAGAAAACCTGTGGAATGGAAGCTGGAGCGTTTGAAGCAATCGTGCTGGGAGATAAAACAAATCTGGATCCGGAGTTGAAAATGCGTTATCAGATGGCAGGAATTATCCATATCCTGGCGATTTCGGGGCTTCATATCAGTCTTCTTGGAATGGGACTGTATAATCTGCTGAAAAAAATCGGTCTGGGTATCTGGCCGGCAGGATTGCTGGCGCTGGTGATCATGCTTCAGTATGGGATGATGACAGGAGGGACTGTTTCAACTATGCGGGCAGTATGTATGTTTTTACTTTCTGTAGGTGCAAAGATCGCAGGACGGATTTATGATATGCCTACAGGAATGGCGGCTGCGGCGATTCTGATCCTTATGGAAAATCCGGCGTATCTGCTTGATGGAGGTTTTCTGCTGTCTTTTGGATCGGTGATTGGGATTGGCTGTGTCTGGCCGTTAGTGCAGGAGGGGATGGATGTATTAAACCGGAAAAAACGAAGTGAGTTTAAGGATAAGGGGAAAATCAGAGATAAACTTCTGGTGTCATTTCTGGCATCCGGAGTTGTGCAGCTTACCACACTTCCCATAGTGCTGTGGTTTTACGGAGAAGTGTCGGTGATGGGGATTTTTCTGAATCTGCTTGTGCTTCCTACTGTGGGAATCGTACTGGGAAGTGGAACGGTTGGTGCGTTGCTTGGCTTAGTCACTGTCAGAGGAGCATTTCTGGCTGTTGTTCCGGGCAGGATTATTCTGAGAGGATATGAGTTCCTGACAGTGCTGCTGGGGCGACTTTCGTTTTGTACATGGATTGGCGGAAAGCCGGAAGTGTGGCAGATTGTGGGATATTATCTGCTCCTGGCAGCGGCGGTGTGGATATACAGAGCGGGCGTGAAGAAAAGTGAAAATGGTAAGATTTTTGCGTGGAAAATCCGGGCTGTATATGCAGGTATGGTATGTTTTGCAATTCTGCTGATCAGTTACAGACTGCATGAAGATTTCCGTATCGCCTGTCTGGATGTGGGACAGGGAGACGGAATTGTGGTGGAAATAGAAAACAGATGGAATATCCTGATCGACGGGGGCAGTACGAATAAGAATGAACTGGGAAAATATCAGCTGCTCCCATACTTGAAGAGCAGAGGGATTTCCAGACTGGACGGAATTTATGTTTCTCACACAGATGAAGATCATATCAGCGGGGTGCGGGAACTTTTGGAATTTGTTGAGAAAGATCTGACTTCTCTGCGCATAGAGAATCTGATCCTGCCCAAATGGAGCGATATTCAGGAAAATAAAAATTATCAGGAACTGACAAAGCTGGCAGAGGCAACGGGAGTCCGGGTGCTTACTGTGAAAGCAGGGGATGAGATCAGATATGGAACTGTCAGACTGAAGGTTCTGTGGCCGGAGTCCACAGCATCAGGGAAGGAAGTAAATGAAGATGCAATGGTTCTGGAAATGATAAGCAAAGATTTCAAAGGACTTTTCACCGGAGATATCGGGATGGAGACAGAAGAAAAGCTGATACAGAATGGGTGTCTTGAAGATGTGGATTTCCTGAAAACTGCTCATCACGGTTCCAGATACTCTACAGGAGCAGAGTTTCTGGAAATCGTCAGACCGGAACTGGCTGTTGTTTCCTGTTCTGCAACAAACACATACGGGCATCCGTCGCCGGATACGCTGGAACGGCTGAAGAAGAGTGGAAGCAGAGTACTGATCACCAGAGATTGTGGGGCGGTTACAATAGTCAATGGAAAATCTGTTTCTGCCTTTAACCGAATCAAGTAAGACCCCTGTGGAGATGTGAAAAGCAATAAGCAGTAGGATTTTCAAAGTGGTTACGTTCACAGCAACAGCTTCGCGATGCACAGAACTTATGCTAATCGCATAAATTCGCGCGGTATGTCTCGGGATAATGGTGTTTGAACAGTAACCTCAAAGCAAACAATGTTGTCATAATTATATACAGGTGTCTTGACACCTATATATCCGGGGAGTATAATTGCACAGACAAACGAAAATCAGGCATGATGTGAGGGAAGAAAGATGAAAGAACATTATGATGTCATTATTGTGGGAACAGGGGCAGCAGGACTGTACTGTGCACTGAACCTTCCGGAGAAAATGAAAATCCTGCTTATCACCAAGCAGGAGGCAGACCAGTCAGATTCATTCCTGGCACAGGGCGGAATCTGTATGCTGCGCGGTGAAGATGACTATGAAAATTATTTTGAAGATACCATGCGGGCAGGACATTATGAGAATAATAAACGGGCAGTAGATCTGATGATCCGTAGCTCCAATGATATTATCAGAGATCTTCTGCGTTATCATGTGGATTTTGCAAGGGACGGTCTGGGAAATCTGGCATTTACCAGAGAGGGAGCACATTCCCAGCCAAGGATTCTTTTTCATGAGGATATTACAGGAAAAGAAATCACACAGACTCTCTTAACTGCTGCAAAAATAAAAGAAAATATTGAAATCTGTGAATATATGACTATGGTAGACCTGATCTCCAAAGACAATACAGTCTGCGGAATCATTGCCATGGACCGGAATGACCAGGCATTTCCTGTTTATTCTCAGTATGTAGTTCTTGCCTGTGGCGGAATCGGCGGGCTTTTTAAAAACTCTACCAACTTTTCGCATATTGCAGGAGATGGTGTGGGAATTGCCATGAAGCACCATGTGGAAATGGAAAATCTGGACTATATCCAGATTCATCCGACAACTCTCTATTCAAAGAAACCCGGACGGCGTTTTCTGGTTTCAGAATCAGTCAGAGGAGAAGGTGCACTCCTGTATGATAAGAACGGACAGCGTTTTACAAACGAATTACAGCCGAGAGATCTGCTGAGCCAGAAGATTTTTGCCCAGATGGAAAAGGATGGAACAGAGTTTGTATGGGAAGATATGCGCCCTCTGGGAGAGAAAACAATTCTGGAACATTTTCCTCATATTTATGAACAGTGCGTGGAAGAAGGTTTTGATCCGAGAAAAGAGCCAATCCCGGTTGTTCCGGCACAGCATTATTTTATGGGTGGAATCAAGGTAAATCTGGGAAGCAAAACTTCCATGAAGGGACTTTATGCCTGTGGAGAGACAAGCTGTAATGGCGTCCATGGAAGAAACCGTCTGGCAAGTAATTCTCTTCTGGAATCTCTGGTCTTTGCAAGAAAGGCTGCAGATGATATGATATTTGGACAGACACCGGAATATGTGCGGGCAGATGCAATTGATATGAATATGTATGAAAGCAGAGAAGAACTGCTTAATGCCTGCCACGAAACCGTATTAAAAGAAATTGAAAGGATGAAAAAGAGTCATGAATAGTATTACAATGAAAATGCAGGCAGACAAGCTGATCCGTATGGCGCTTCAGGAGGACATTACCAGTGAGGATGTTTCCACGAATGCAGTGATGCGAAGCGCAGTAAAAGGAACCGTAGATTTGATCGCAAAGGAAGACGGAATCATTGCCGGACTGGATGTATATGCGAGAGTATTCCAGATCCTGGATGAGAAAACAGAGATCAGTTTCAACTTTAAAGACGGTGATGCAGTAAAGAAGGGCGATCTTCTTGGAATAGTAACAGGAGATATCCGGGTGCTTCTTTCCGGAGAGAGAGTTGCCCTGAATTATCTCCAGAGAATGAGTGGTATCGCTACTTATACAAAACAGGTTTCAAAGCTTCTGGAAGGAAGTAAGGTAACACTTCTGGACACCAGAAAGACAACTCCGAACTGCCGTGTTTTTGAAAAATATGCTGTACGCATAGGCGGCGGATGCAACCACAGATATAATCTTTCTGACGGCGTACTGCTTAAGGATAATCATATCGGAGCAGCCGGAAGCGTAGCAAAAGCAGTGGCTATGGCAAAAGAATATGCACCATTTGTCCGTAAGATCGAGATTGAAGTAGAGACTATGGAACAGGTAAAGGAAGCCGTAGAAGCAGGGGCAGATATTATTATGCTTGACAATATGACACCGGAAATGATGAAAGAAGCAGTAGAGCTTATCGCAGGCCGGGCACAGACGGAATGTTCCGGAAATATCACAAAGGAAAATATCGCCAAAATCCTGGAAACAGGTGTGGATTTTGTTTCCAGCGGTGCACTGACACATTCTGCTCCAATCCTTGACATTTCCATGAAGAATCTTCATGCAATATAATAACATGGCAGCGAAGCTGTTTTGCAGCGGATAATTTGCTATAGGATTATATCGTGGAGAAAGGATGGGAAAGTATGAATACTGCTCAGAGAAGAACTGAAATTTTAAAGCTCCTTCAGCAGGAAGAAAAACCTGTGGCTGCCAGGGCGATGGCATCCCAGTTTGGAGTAAGCAGACAGGTGATCGTGCAGGATATGGCTGTGATACGTGCATCTACACCGGGAATCCTGTCAACGACCAGAGGATATGTGTTGCAGCAGGATAAAGATATTGCATGCACCAGGGAATTTAAAGTACGCCATGGGCAGGAACAGGCAGCGGAGGAACTGAATCTGATCGTGGACTGTGGCGGGCGAGTGAAAAATATCAGCATCAGCCACAGGGTTTATGGACGTGTCACTGCAGAAATGGATATTCGTTCCAGACAGGATGTGAATGAATTTGTCCAGGCAATCAATAGCAGCCATTCCAGCGTATTAAGCAGTGCTACTTCCGGGTATCATTATCATCTGATAGAAGCATCCAGCCAGGAAAGGCTGGATTTGATCGGAGAACAGTTAAAGAAAGCAGGTTTCCTTGCACCACTTCAGCCATGGGAAAAGGAAAAACATCATAATATATAAGTAAGAAGGGGTTCAGAAGATGACAATAGCAGAAATTCAGCAGGAAATCCTGCGAATGAAAAAAGAACAGGATATCTGTATTCTTGCACACGCATATCAGGGTCAGGAGATTCTGGAAGTAGCAGACTATACAGGAGATTCCTATGGCCTGAGTGTACAGGCGTCCAAAAGAGACTGTAGCGGTGTGATTATGTGCGGCGTTCGTTTTATGGCAGAAACCTGCAAGATTTTAAGTCCGAAGAAGAGAGTATGGCTTGCTAATCCTGTAGCCGGATGTCCCATGGCAGAGCAGTTGGATCTGGAAGGTCTGCGTGAATTAAAAGCACAGTATCCGGATTATGCAGTTGTCGCCTATATTAATACAACTTCAGAACTGAAAACAGAATGTGACGTATGCGTTACGTCCTCATCAGCAGTTGAAATCTGCAAAAGGCTGGAGCAGGATAAGATTTTATTTATTCCGGATCCGAACCTGGGACATTATGTGGCGGAAAAGCTTCCGGAGAAAACATTTGCATTTTATAAAGGCGGATGTCCGAGACATATCGTGGTCAGTGCAAAAGATGTAGAAAAAGCCCGCGCAACGCATCCGGATGCACTTTTCCTGGTACACCCGGAATGCCGTCAGGAAGTAGTAGAGCAGGCTGATTATGTAGGCTCCACCACAGGAATCATGGAATTTGCAAAGAAATCTGAACATAAAGAATTTATCATCGGAACAGAAAACAGCATTGTAGAGCATCTTCAGTTTGAATGTCCTGATAAGAAATTTTACCCGGTTGCAGTACAGCTTACATGCATGAATATGAAGGTTACCACCTTAATGGACATCTACAACTGCCTGAAAGGACAGGGCGGGGAAGAAATCTTCCTTCCGAAAAATATCATGGAAGGCGCCGGAAGATGCATTCATAGAATGGTAGAGCTGGGCGGTTGAATAATAATCTGAAATTTTCTGCTGGCTATTATGTCATGAAATTGATACAATAAAAGTAACGTTACTGAGAACAGAGTGAACAGTTACAGACAAAACAGCCTCAGGAGTAGAAAATTGAAAAACATACAGGCAGACATTAAATCAGGAAATTTTAAACAGGTGTATCTTCTCTATGGAGAGGAAGCATATCTCAAACAACAGTATAAACAGAATCTGGTAAAGGCACTGAATCCGGATGGTGATACTATGAACTTCAATCATTATGAAGGCAAGGGGATTGATGTAAAACAGTTGATCGACCTCTGTGAAACCATGCCATTTTTTGCGGAGCGCAGAGTGGTTTTGCTGGAAGATACAGGCTTTTTCAAAAATAAGTGTGAAGAACTGGCAGATTATATGAAAGAGCTGCCGGACTATCTGTATCTGGTTTTTGCAGAAACGGAAGTAGATAAGAGAAACCGCATGTACAAAGCAGTAAAAGCCTGCGGAAGTATTGCGGAATTTATCAGACAGGATGAGAAGACTCTGATGCGCTGGGCAGCAGGGCTTCTGGGGAAAGCCGGAAAAAAGATCACCCAGAGAGACATGGAACTTCTGCTGACCAAAACAGGAACTGACATGGGAAATCTCAGGATGGAACTGGAGAAGCTTATCAGTTATACAGAAGGCAGGGACGTGGTGACTGCAGAGGATATTGAAGAAATCTGCACTACCCAGACAACCAATAGAATTTTTGATATGGTGCGTGCGGTAACGGAGAAAAACCAGAAGCGTGCACTGGAACTTTATTATGATCTGCTAACATTGAAAGAACCGCCGATGAGAATCCTGTTTCTTCTTGCGAAGCAGTATCGCCAGTTGCTGTTGGCAAAACAGTTTGCAGCAGCAGGACTTGCACAGACAGAAATAGCTTCGAAACTGGGAGTTCCCGGATTTGTTGTGAGAAACATTACAACATGTGCCAGAGCTTACACCATATCTGAACTGGAACAGGCAGTAAAAGATTTTGTGGATGCGGAAGAATCAGTAAAAACAGGACGATTGGAAGATAAGCTGAGCGTAGAATTACTGATCATTAAGTACAGTAGTAAAGTAAAATAGGAAAAACGGTAACTGCCGGATATTCTGGCAGTTACAAAAGATAATAACAAAAAAGACAGCCACATGACGGTGATGGCTGTCCTTTTTAATCATAAGCTTATAATTAAAAATTCAATTTATAATTAGTTAATGCTGTTAACAGCTTTAGCTAAACGGGCAACTTTTCTTGCACAGTTGTTTTTATGATAAACACCTTTGGATGTAGCTTTGCTGATTGTGGAAACAGCATCCTTTAATGCTACTTCTGCAGCTGCCTTATCTTTATTTGCTACTGCTGCTTCAACTTTCTTCATAGAAGTTTTAACTGCAGATTTGATTGCTTTGTTTCTTGCTGCTTTAGTTCTGTTTACTAAAATTCTTTTCTTAGCAGATTTAATGTTAGCCAATTCGTACACCTCCAATTTAATTCGGTAAAATATTATTATACTCCTGTCATAGAAACAGACACGGGCGCTCCTATGAACATGCTTATATATATTATCTCAAATAGCTTTTCTTGTCAATACATATTTCCATAAAAAAAGCTAAAAATAGATATAAAAAGTTGTTATAAGAACGGAGTAAACAGTAACAAATATTGAATGAAGTACGGAGGGAAAAGAGATGCTGGATAATTACGGAATAAGAACAGACCTGGCACTGGAGACAACCGAACGGTTTACAGAAAAAAAAGTAGAAGTCCGGGGGGTGGAAATCCACGAAGATTATAATGAAGATAAAGATATCCGTACCACTGTGGTAAAGATCACCACAGAAAACGGTGCCCGGACAATGGGACGGCCTCAGGGAAGCTATATTACAATAGAAGCTCCGGGGCTTTCTGTACATGATGAGGATTATCACAGAGAAATTTCCCTGGAAATTGCCCGTCATTTACAGAATATGATCAATCTGGAACGTGAGCAGTCCATTCTGGTAGTAGGTCTGGGAAATTCAGCAATCACAGCCGATTCCCTGGGACCCCATGTGGTAGAGAATCTTCATATAACAAGGCATATGATAAGAGAGTATGGCCTGCAGAGTCTTGGGAAAGAAAGAATGCACCGTATCAGCGGAATTATCCCGGGAGTAATGGCGCAGACAGGCATGGAGACATCTGAGATCATACAGGGAATCGTGGCAGAGACAAAGCCGGACATAGTGGTCGCCATTGATGCACTGGCAGCAAGAAGCACCAGACGCCTGAACCGTACGATCCAGATCACAGATACAGGAATTAACCCGGGTTCCGGTGTGGGCAATCACAGGGTGGGACTTACAGAAGAAAATCTGCAGGTAAAAGTGATCGGGATCGGAGTACCCACCGTAGTAGATGCGGCAACTATCGTCCATGATTCCATGGCACACCTTCTGGAAGCTCTGGAAGAGGCAGAACAGAAAGAATTTCTGGAAGAAATGATATCTCCTCATCTTCACACCATGTTTGTAACTCCCAAAGATGTGGATGAGACAGTAAAATACCTGAGCTTCACAATCTCAGAAGGACTGAACATGGCGTTTGAGGAAATAGGCGGCTGACCGGAAAATTGTTCCGTCAGTGTGAACAGGGTATAAATGGGAAAACATGGACATAGGATAAGTCAAGAGGTGATCCATGTGACAAACGTTCAGAAAGCGTTCTGCATTCTGCTTAGCATGTGCTTTTTTGCCACTCTGGCAGTATTGCCAGGGACATTTTTTACAGGAGAAAATGTGTACAGGCATCTGCCCCTGTACCGCTTTCTGGAAAAAAGAGCTCATATGAGTTCCTATGAAGATATTGAAACTTATAAAAAAATAGCAGGAGAAAACGGAAAATATCTGGGAGAGCGTGCACGGTCCGAACAATTGCTGGCAGAAAAAGGTGAATCTGAAGAATTACAGACACCAGAATCTACACCGGTACCGGAAGAAACAGCAATCCCCTCAAAAACAGTAAAATCAGCGAAAATATCAGAATCAGACAAGACACCTAAGCCGGAAAAAACAACTGCGTCACCGGAAAATCCTGAACCGGACAAATCACAGAAGCCGCCAAAGTCAGCAGCGCAGAATGTCCGGAATATTCAGGACAGTACAGAAACCATTGCTGCTGCAGTTCCTCATCCAATGATCGACCTGTCCCCCGAAAAACTGGCAGATTATAATTATCTTCTGGGACAATTCTATATCGTAGATTCCAACACAGAAGCAGATGCCGTACAGATCAATGCCGAAGATTTTCTGAAACAGGACTTAAAAATCACCAAAGAAACCGATACTCCTCAGATCCTGATCTATCACAGCCATTCTCAGGAAACCTTCGCAGATTCCAGAGAAGGAGAAGAATCCGACACGATTGTAGGAATAGGAGATTATCTGACACAGCTTCTCACAGAAAACTACAGTTATCAGGTAGTCCATCTCAAAGAGCAGTTCGACATGGCAGGAGGTGAACTGGACCGCAGCGCCGCTTACGATTATGCCCGCGATTATCTGGAACCTTATCTTCAGGAAAACCCGGATATCCAGGTGATCATAGATCTACACCGGGACGGCATCCCCGAAGACCGCCATCTTGTAACAGAAATCAATGGAAAACCCACAGCCCAGATCCTTTTTTACAATGGACTGAGTTATACGACATCCAAAGGTTCCCTGGACTATCTGCCAAATCCCTACATACAGCAAAACCTGGCATTCTCTTTCCAGCTAGAATATCAGGCAGCCCAATACTATCCTCAATTTTACCGGGGAATTTACCTTGCAGGTTACCGCTACAACCTCCACCTCCGTCCCCGCTCCCTTCTTCTGGAAGCCGGAGCCCAGACCAACACTGTCCAGGAAGTAAAAAATGCTATGGAACCATTTGCCGACATCTTAGACAAGGTACTGCAGGGCTGAATTCCAATTACTAGTACATCGTTTTCGAAATAACTATACCACTCACTTGTCTGCGAATCCGATTGCACAGGTCTAAAAGCCTCAGCGTAGCCCGCTACGCCTGCGTTTTTATACCAGCACACTCGAATCCGCATCCTACGCGATTGGTATAGTTATTTACGAAACGATGTACTAGGATGTTTCTGGTTACTGTTCATATCTACTATCCCGCGAGGTGTGTGAACAGTAACAACAGTAACTGTTTCTGTGCGTCCATGTAGATAAATAGATGACAAACCCTTCCCCAATATGTTATAATACAAAATTAGCAAACCCATCAATTATAGTATATAAGAAAGAACTCAGGAGGGAATTCCTTAATGATAGACCAGAGCAAAATCAGAAATTTCTGTATTATTGCACACATAGACCACGGCAAATCCACTCTTGCCGATCGAATCATCGAAATGACCGGCACTCTGACAGAACGTGAAATGCAGTCACAGGTACTGGACAACATGGAACTTGAAAGAGAACGTGGAATCACCATTAAATCTCAGGCAGTACGAATCGTATACAAAGCCAAAGACGGCGAAGAATACATCTTCAACCTGATCGACACCCCCGGCCATGTAGACTTCAATTACGAAGTATCCCGAAGCCTTGCAGCCTGCGACGGTGCAATCCTGGTAGTAGATGCAGCTCAGGGAATCGAAGCCCAGACGCTGGCAAATGTATATCTCGCCCTTGACCATGATCTGGATGTCCTTCCGGTTATCAACAAAATCGACCTGCCAAGTGCAGAACCGGATCGTGTGGTAAATGAAATCGAAGATGTCATCGGCCTTGAAGCCCATGACGCACCAAGAATTTCTGCTAAAACAGGACTTAATGTAGAAGAAGTCCTGGAACAGATTGTAACAAAGATCCCGGCACCGCATGGTGATGTAGATGCACCATTAAAAGCCCTGATCTTTGACTCCGTTTATGATGCATACAAAGGCGTTATTGTATTCTGCCGTGTCATGGATGGCCGTGTGAAAAGAGGCACCCAGATCCATATGATGGCAACAGGTTTTACCACAGAAGTTGTGGAAGTCGGATACTTCGGTGCAGGTCAGTTCATTCCATGCGAGGAACTGACAGCAGGTATGGTAGGATACATTACAGCCAGCATCAAAAATCTTGGCGACACCCGTGTAGGTGATACAGTTACAGACAATGAAAGACCATGTGCAGAAGCACTTCCGGGCTATAAGAAAGTAAACCCTATGGTATATTGCGGATTATACCCGGCAGACGGTGCCAAATACGGTGATCTGAGAGATGCTCTTGAGAAGCTTCAGCTCAATGATGCCTCTCTGTTCTATGAACCAGAGACATCCGTAGCCCTTGGCTTTGGTTTCCGATGCGGTTTTCTGGGATTGCTCCATCTTGAGATTATTCAGGAGCGACTGGAAAGAGAATACAACCTTGATCTTGTGACCACAGCTCCCGGTGTTATTTACAAAGTACACAAAACTAACGGCGAAGTTATCAATCTGACAAATCCAAGCAATCTGCCGGACCCGTCAGAGATTGAATATATGGAAGAACCAATGGTAAATGCCGAGATCATGGTAACAACCGAATTTATCGGTGCAATTATGGATCTTTGCCAGGAACGAAGAGGGCAGTATCTGGGAATGGATTATATGGAAGAAACACGTGCGCTTCTGAAATATAAGCTGCCGTTAAATGAGATTATCTATGATTTCTTTGATGCCCTCAAATCCCGCTCAAGAGGCTATGCTTCTCTGGATTACGAGCTCTGCGGATATGAGCGCAGTGAGCTTGTGAAACTGGATATTCTGGTAAACAAAGAAGAGGTGGATGCTCTTTCCTTTATCGTGCATGCAGATACAGCCTATGAGAGAGGCCGTAAGATGTGCGAGAAATTAAAAGACGAGATTCCACGTCAGCTTTTTGAAATTCCGATCCAGGCAGCTATCGGAAGCAAGATTATTGCCAGAGAGACAGTCAGAGCCATGCGTAAGGATGTACTTGCCAAATGTTACGGCGGTGATATTTCCCGTAAGAAGAAACTTCTGGAGAAACAGAAGGAAGGTAAGAAACGTATGCGTCAGGTAGGCAATGTGGAGATTCCGCAGAAAGCATTTATGAGTGTATTGAAACTGGATGATAAATAAAGTATGAATGTAACTATTCGGCAGTCTGTTGTCCACATAACTGTGAAGGTACTGAACAGTTACCTGTGAATAGTGCTCATCTCAACAAAAGGTTAAGATATTGAAGAAAATGATTAAGCGAAAAACAGTTATACTATGTATGTTATTGCTTGGGATTTCTGTCTCCGGATGTGGGAAAACCAAGGAGGTAGATGAAACGTCCTCCAAAGTGATCCAGATCAGTGTTGCACCGGAAGAGACAAGTCCCACTCCGGCACCGGATCAGGTAGATTCCGCAGCAGTTACCACCAATGGTAATCTGACAATGGTAAATACGTATCTGACAGAGCAGAATGCAGCAGGTATCTCATCTGCGGAAAGTTCAGACAGCCAAAGTGATGCCGGCAGTACAGATAACAGTGTCGACTCAGCAGATAACAATGAGCAAGACAGCAGTACATCAGATACTGAGGAATAGAAAACAGATCATAACAGGAGCAGATTACAATGGAGAGAAGGAATATCACAGATTCTCCCATGGAAATCTATATCCACATTCCATTTTGCATAAAAAAATGTGATTACTGTGATTTCCTTTCCGGTCCGTCAGGTCCAAAGAAGCAGGCTGATTATGTAGATGCTCTGCTTGAAGAAATCAATGCAGCAGAAGAAGGAAAAGGAAGGAGTGTATCCTCTGTATTTATTGGAGGGGGCACTCCTTCTGTTTTGGATGAGAGATTCATAGGAGAGATTTTAAATCATATAAGACGAAAATTTCAGATTGCGGATCATGCTGAGATTACCATAGAAGTAAACCCGGGGACTGCAGACAGAAACAAACTGCAGGCATACAGAACATATGGGATCAATCGCCTGAGTATAGGCTTACAGTCACCGGATGACAGGGAATTGAAAATCCTTGGAAGGATCCACAATTATGAGCAGTTTCTGGAGACCTACAGAAGTGCAAGAGATGCAGGGTTCGACAATATCAATATTGATCTGATGAGTGCAATCCCGGATCAGACTTATGAAGGATGGATCCACAATCTTCGCACTGTTGCAGGACTGGAACCGGAACATATTTCCGCATACAGCCTGATTATTGAGGAGGGCACACCTTTTGCATCGCGGACGCTGAGTTTGCCAGATGAAGATACGGAGTACAATATGTATGAGGCAACAGTGCAGATTCTGAGAGAATATGGCTTTGAGCAGTATGAGATTTCCAATTACGCAAAGAAGGGCAGAGAATGCAGGCATAACGTGGGCTATTGGATCCGACAGGATTATCTGGGGTTTGGCCTGGGGGCTTCCTCCCTTTATGGAAAGGAACGTTTTGCCAATACACCGGATATGAAAAAATATCTGGAAAACAGCAGAATTCCGGAAAAAATAAGAGAAAAGGAGCCGCCTCTCACCAGAGAGGATGAGATGGCGGAGTTCATGTTCCTGGGACTTCGCATGACCAGAGGAATCTCAAAAGCTGAGTTTGAGCGGCAGTTTGGCAGTGAAATAGATGCAATATACGGGGATGTTTTGAGAAAATATAAGTCAATGGGGCTGCTTTTGGAAGAAAATGGAAGGATTTTTCTGAGCAGAGAAGGAATCCATGTAAGCAATTCTGTTATGGCGGATTTTTTGCCGTAAACGCCTTGACGAACAAATGTTCCTGTACTATACTGATGCCATGAGGATTGCGGAGCAGCGAAACTGTGCAACAATCCATGAATATCATAAAATACGACAAAGGTGTAACTGTCAAGGTAAGAAACAGTTATTATTTATAAATGAGAAACAGGAGGCCCACAATGGCAGCAGATACAACGAAGAAGCACTTTATCAGGATCAGAGGTGCTAATGTTAATAATCTTAAGAATTTAAGTGTGGATATTCCCAGAGATAAGTTTGTGGTATTTACAGGACTGAGCGGCTCCGGTAAATCCTCGCTGGCTTTTGATACCATCTATGCAGAGGGACAGCGCCGTTATATGGAATCTCTCTCTTCTTATGCAAGACAGTTCCTGGGTCAGATGGAGAAGCCTGATGTGGAGAGTATTGAAGGTCTGCCGCCTGCCATTTCCATTGATCAGAAATCTACCAACCGCAATCCACGTTCCACAGTAGGAACAGTGACAGAAATCTATGATTATTTTCGACTTCTGTATGCCAGAGTGGGAATTCCCCATTGTCCGAAGTGCGGAAGAGAGATTAAGAAGCAGACAGTTGACCAGATGGTGGACAGTATCATGTCTTTTCCGGAGAGAACGAAGATCCAGCTTCTGGCTCCTGTTGTGCGGGGTCGCAAGGGAACTCATGCAAAGCTTCTGGAGCAGGCAAAGAGAAGCGGATATGTACGTGTGCAGATTGACGGAAACCTGTATGAGCTTTCTGAGGAGATCAGTCTGGACAAGAATATCAAGCATAATATAGAGATTGTGGTAGACCGTCTGATCGTGAAGCCGGGGATTGAGAAGAGACTCTCAGATTCCGTTGAGACAGTTCTGGATCTGGCAGAGGGACTTCTGATGGTAGATACTATGGACGGAAATATCCACAATTTCAGCCAGAGCTTTTCCTGCCCTGACTGCGGTATCAGTGTGGATGAGATTGAACCGAGAAGCTTTTCTTTCAATAATCCTTTTGGTGCCTGCCCGGATTGTCTGGGACTTGGGTATAAAATGGAATTTGATATTGACCTGATGATCCCGGATAAATCTCTGAGTATCCTGGATGGTGCCATTGTGGTTACAGGATGGCAGTCCTGCACAAATGAGGGAAGCTTTTCCAGAGCAATCCTGGATGCCCTTGCCAGAGAATATGATTTCAGCTTGGCAACACCTTTTGAGGAGTATCCGGAGAAGATACAGGACATTCTGATCAACGGAACTAATGGACATTCTGTAAAGGTTTACTATAAAGGGCAGCGCGGAGAGGGCGTTTACGATGTGGCGTTTCCGGGGCTGATCCGAAATGTGGAGCAGCGTTACAGAGAGACAGGCTCTGATGCCATGAAGCAGGAGTATGAATCTTTCATGCGCATTACTCCATGTAAAACCTGTAAAGGTCAGAGACTGAAGAAGGAATCACTGGCTGTGACTGTGGCGGATAAGAATATTTATGAGGTCACCAATCTTTCCATAGAGAAGCTGAAAGCCTTTCTGGCGGATATGCAGCTTTCTGAGCAGCAGCAGCTTATTGGCCGGCAGATTCTGAAGGAAATCAGGGCAAGGGTAAGTTTCCTGTCAGATGTAGGACTGGATTATCTTTCATTGGGACGTGCGACAGGAACTCTTTCCGGCGGCGAAGCGCAGAGAATCCGTCTGGCTACCCAGATCGGTTCCGGACTGGTGGGAGTTGCCTATATTCTGGATGAACCAAGCATCGGACTGCATCAGAGGGATAATGACAGATTGCTTAGTTCACTGATGAAGCTGCGTGATCTTGGAAACAGCCTGATCGTTGTAGAGCATGATGAAGATACCATGCGTGCTGCAGACTGTATTGTAGATATCGGACCCGGTGCAGGGGAGCATGGCGGACAACTGGTTGCCATGGGAACAGCAGAGGATCTGATGAAGAATGAGGATTCCATTACAGGAGCTTATCTGAGCGGGAAATTAAAGATTCCGGTACCTTCGGAGAGACGGAAGCCAACTGGTTTTCTTACTATCAAGGGAGCGGCAGAGAATAATCTCAAGAATATTGATGTGAAAATTCCCCTTGGGATCATGACCTGTATCACAGGAGTTTCCGGTTCCGGAAAGAGCTCTCTGATTAATGAGATTCTTTATAAACGTCTGGCAAGAGACCTGAACCGGGCAAGAGTGATTCCGGGAAAACATAAGGATATTCTGGGAACAGACCAACTGGATAAGGTTATCAATATTGACCAGTCACCTATTGGCCGTACACCGCGTTCCAATCCTGCGACCTATACAGGGGTATTTGACCAGATCAGAGATCTTTTTGCAGCAACAGCAGATGCCAAGGCAAAAGGATATAAGAAAGGACGTTTCAGCTTTAATGTAAAGGGCGGAAGATGTGAGGCATGCAGCGGTGATGGTATTATCAAGATTGAGATGCATTTCCTTCCGGACGTATATGTACCATGTGAAGTCTGCAAAGGAAAAAGATATAACAGAGAAACCCTGGAAGTGAAATATAAGGATAAGAGCATTTACGATGTACTGAACATGACTGTAGAAGAGGCACTGACCTTTTTTGAAAATGTTCCTTCCATTAAAAGAAAGATACAGACTCTTTATGATGTAGGACTTTCCTATATCCGGCTGGGACAGCCGTCCACAGAGCTTTCCGGAGGAGAGGCACAGAGGATCAAGCTTGCCACAGAGCTGAGTAAACGCAGCACAGGTAAGACAATCTACATTCTTGATGAGCCTACCACAGGTCTGCATTTTGCGGATGTGCATAAGCTGGTGGAGATTCTGAAACGATTATCAGAGGGCGGTAATACAGTAGTTGTGATCGAGCATAATCTGGATGTGATTAAGACTGCAGATTATATCATTGATATCGGACCGGAGGGCGGAGATAAAGGCGGTACCGTAGTTGCCCTGGGAACTCCTGAGGAGGTGGCACAGTCACCGGTTTCCTATACCGGAAAATATGTAAAGAAATACCTGAAATAATTTTGAAATCATATTGCAGGACTTTCTTTTTAAATGGAAGTTGTATATAATAGAAGAGATTATTTATAGCAGTCCTCGTAAATAATGTATCCTGATCCGGCTTATCATGGTGTGAAGCCCTGTTGGACCGTTTTGATTGCATTGTTTTATGGAGTTGTTATAAACAAACCGGATAAGTCCTCTGTAAAGGCTGTAAAAAATAATGATCAGTTGAAGAGGATTAAGAGAACGCAAAAACAGAAAGGGGATTTCCATGCCGGCAAGTGATATTGGAATTGACCTGGGAACCAGGAACAGTCTGGCTTATTCTACGGGAAAGGGGCTTGTATTAAATGAGCCTTCCATTGTAGTTTATGATAAAAATACAGAGAAGATACGTGCGATCGGTGAAGAAGCCCGCCTGATGGAGGGGCGCATTACTTCAGATATGGAGGTCATCCGTCCTATCAGACAGGGCGTGATCGTTGATTATACAGTTACAGAGAAGATGCTGAAATATTTTATATCCAGAGCAATAGGAAGAAGAGCTTTCCGCAAGCCCAGGATCAGTATCTGTGTTCCAAGCGGAATTACAGAGATTGAAAGAAAAGCAGTGGAGGAAGCAACCTATCAGGCAGGTGCCAGAGATGTCTATATGGTAGAGGAGCCTATAGCTGCGGCAATCGGAGCTGGTGTGGATGTGACCAAGCCCTTTGGAAATCTGGTTGTGGATATTGGAGCCGGAACTTCGGATGTTGCTGTTATTTCCCTTGCAGGGGTTGTGGTTTCTGCGTCAGTGAAGGTTGCAGGGGACAACTTTAATCAGGCTATACTGAATTATGTGAGAAAGAACCATGGACTTTTTATCGGAGAAGACATGGCAGAGAAGATCAAAATACAGATCGGAACAGCTATTGAGGAGTCAAATCCAAGAACAATGGAAGTCAAGGGGAGAAACGTGATCACCGGTCTGCCGAAGACAGTAACACTTACTTCTGAAGAGATTCGCATGGCATTAAAGGATTCTACAAGTCAGATTGTGGAGACTGTCCATGGAGTTCTGGAAAAGACACCGCCGGAACTGGCTGCGGATATTGTAGACAGAGGAATCGTACTTACAGGCGGAGGTGCCCTTCTTCATGGGATAGATACGCTGATTGAGCAGAGAACAGGAGTAAGCACACTGACTGTGCAGGATGCAATGAGTGTGGTAGCAGTGGGAACCGGTAAGTATGCAGAGGTAATGGCACGTTTTGACGGATAAAGCAGGAGGTACTGTATAGCGCAGTGCCTTTTTGTGTTATTCAGTTGAAATTCACGTTATTCTTTGAAAGTGCTATAGAGGAAGCTGGAGGTGTAAGAAAAGCACATGAGCGAAACTGTTACAGGATACATAGATCATGTTATTTTCAGAAATGAAGATAACGGATATACAGTTATGGTACTGAAAGGTACGAAAAAAGAAGAAGAGTTAACCTGCGTGGGAAGTTTCCCGGCGGTCACACAGGGGGCGTCTATTGAAGCAACCGGAGTATATACTCATCATCCGGTGTATGGAAAACAGTTTCAGATCAGTTCCTTTACAGAGAAGATGCCGGAGGATACTTATGGAATAGAACGCTATCTGGGTTCCGGTGCTATTAAAGGAATTGGTGCTGCACTGGCTTCCAGGATCGTGAGGAGATTCGGGGATGATACTCTTCGGATCGTAGAAGAAGAGCCTGAACGGCTTGCTGAGGTAAAAGGAATCAGCGAGAAAAAAGCCCGGGAGATTGCAGAACAGGTAAGTGAGAAGGCGGATATGCGCAAGGCTATGATCTTTCTGCAGAAATATGGGATTTCCCTGAACCTGGGCGCAAAGATTTATCAGAAATATAAGGAATCTGTCTATACGATCCTTCAGGAGAATCCTTACAGACTTGCGGAAGATATTTCCGGTGTGGGATTTAAGATTGCTGATGAGATTGCTGCCAGAGTCGGTATTCACGCAGACTCAGATTACAGAATCCGCAGCGGAATGCTGTATACTCTTCTGCAGGCTTCGGGAGAAGGACATACTTATCTTCCGAGGGAACAGTTATTTACAAGATGTGCCAGACTTCTGGGAGTGGATGAATCCTATATGGAGAAACACCTTATGGATATGGTTATTGACAGGAAGCTGGTGCTGAAAGAAAAAAGCGGAGAAACTATCGTTTATCCGGCACAGTATTATTATCTGGAACTGAACACTGCCAGGATGCTTAATGAACTGAATATTGTGTGTCCTGAGGATAAAGAGCTTGTCAGGCACAGAATTGAGCTGATCGAGAAAGAGACAGGAACTGTTCTGGATGAAATGCAGAAGAGAGCAATCACTGAAGCAGCGGATCATGGACTCTTTATTCTTACAGGAGGCCCCGGTACAGGTAAAACGACAACGATCAATGCGATCATCCGCTTTTTTGAGGGAGAAAGTGCAGAGATTCGGCTGGCTGCACCTACCGGACGTGCTGCAAAGAGAATGACAGAGACTACCGGATATGAGGCGCAGACAATTCACCGTCTGCTGGAACTGAATGGAATGCCTGAGGAAGAGAGGGACGGGCATTCAGCTAAATTTGAGAGGAATGCGCAGAACCCGCTGGAGGCAGATGTGATCATTATTGATGAAATGTCTATGGTGGATATTCATCTGATGCATTCTCTTCTTCTTGCAGTGGTAGCAGGAACCAGACTGATCCTTGTGGGGGATGAGAATCAGCTTCCGAGTGTAGGCCCAGGCAATGTGCTGAGAGATATTATCCGAAGCAGATGTTTCCCTGTAGTGGAACTGACTAAGATATTCAGACAGGCATCAGAGAGTGATATTGTTGTAAATGCTCATAAGATAAATAAGGGAGAACAGGTTCAGATCAATAATAAGAGCAGGGATTTCTTTTTTCTGAAGAGATATGATGCAGATATCATTATAAGAGTAGTGATCGCGCTGATCCAGGAGAAACTGCCGCGTTATGTAGATGCGAAACCCTTTGAGATACAGGTATTGACGCCTATGAGAAAGGGGCTTCTGGGAGTAGAGCGGCTGAATCAGATCCTGCAGAGATATCTGAATCCGCCGGAAGACGGGAAATCCGAGAGGGCGGTTGGAGACCGGCTGTTCCGCACAGGGGACAAGGTCATGCAGATCAGAAATAATTATCAGATGGAATGGGAAATCCGGGGACGATATGGGGTTGTCATTGAGAAAGGCGTGGGAGTATTTAACGGAGACACCGGAATCCTCAGGGAAATCAATGAATTTGCTGAGACAGCAGAAGTGGAATTTGAGGATGGACGTTTTGCAATATACTCGTTCAAACAGCTGGAGGAACTGGAACTTGCATATGCTATTACAATCCACAAGTCTCAGGGATCTGAGTATCCGGCAGTCATACTTCCATTGCTTTCCGGACCACAGATGCTTTTAAACAGGAACCTTCTTTATACCGCAGTTACCAGAGCAAGAAAATGTGTGACGGTTGTGGGAAACGAGGAGACCTTTGCAGAGATGATACGCAATGAAAGACAGCAGAAGAGATACAGTGCACTGGATGAACGGATCAGAGAACTGAGTGAGACTACAGGGGATAATAATACAGATGGTGAAGAATGATATTGCAGACTGTGATCTATGACTGAATAATAACAAAAAAATTTATTCCGATAATATGAGAAAAACAGAAATACAGAGGATAGCAAAACAGAGAGTAAAATAGTGAAAGGAAATGAAAATGAAACGGCTCCTGAATATAGTTGCGGATATTTTTTATCCGAGATGCTGTCCGGTCTGTCAGAAGATTCTGAAGGATCAGAGAAGGATGATCTGTCCGGAATGTGAGAAAGCACTTCGTCCAATTGGTCATCCCAGATGTTACAAATGTGGAAAGCCCATAGAAACAGGAGAATACTGCAGAGACTGTCAGAAGCACAGACATGTGTACGAACAGGGAAGGGGTATTTTTGTTTATGATGGAATCATGAGAAGATCTGTTACCAGATATAAGTATTATGGATGCAGAGAATATGGTGACTTTTATGCCAGAGCAATGTACAGATATGCGCAGAAAGAACTGCGGGAATGGAACCCGGATCTGATCGTGCCTGTGCCTGTACACAGATCAAAGGAGAGGATGAGAGGGTTTAACCAGGCTGCGTATCTTGCAGAGAAGCTCAGTTGTTATACAGGGATCATGACTGATACGAATCTGGTGAGAAAGGTTATAAAGACAAAATCTCAGAAGAAATTAAATGCTTTACAGAGGCGAAAGAATCTGGAGAAGGCTTTTGCAGTGTCAGAAGATGTCAGAGGTAAGGATATTCTGGTGATCGATGATGTTTATACAACAGGAAGCACCATAGATGCCATGGCCTCCTGTCTGAAGAAAAAAGGCGCGGAAAATGTTTATTTTCTTACAGTCTGTATAGGAAGGACATGAGAAAAAATACTTTCCATAAATAATGATATATGTTACAATTAATATGTATGATTATATCATGATATTGAGGACGGAAACAGGATGTATCTGTACAATAGTCCACGGATATCAACTTATGACGAAAGGAAAAGCATACAGTAAGGAGTAGTTTATGTTAAATGAAGAAAAGATAAAGATCATGAACAGACTTGCCATGTATGAACAGGGGGAAGGAAAGAAATATCTTCCGGTCAGCAGGTATTACAGAAGTGACTATATCGGACTTGCGATGATCAAGAACTTTTTTCTTGTGACGATCAGCTATTGTCTGGTTCTGGCTGGTATAGCTGTGTATTTTGGCGAATATCTGATAGATAATATTCATAAGATGAACCTTGTTTCAATTGGAATAGAAGCGGTTGTGGGCTATGTGATAGTTCTGGTACTTTTTTCGGTGCTGACATATATCCAATACACAATTAAGTACCGTAAAGCGAAGAAGAGTGTAAAGAATTACTATGAGGAACTTACGCAGTTAAATAAAATATACAGCCGTGAAGAGAAAAAATCTTCAGCAAGAGGAGTTTCAGGAGGATATAAAAAATGACAGCATTACTCGAATTAAAACAGAAAATAAAAAACCTGTATGGTCAGTATGAAATTTATATCCTGCCGTTTTTGCGTTTTGTTCTGGCGTTGGTATATTTTCTGTGGATCAATGCAAATATGGGCTATATGACACAGCTTAATAATATATTTATTGTGCTTATTCTGGCTCTGATCTGTTCTATACTGCCTTCCGGCGTAATGATTTTTGTCGGATTTGTGCTTATGATCGCACATAGTTATGCAGTCGGGATTGAGGTTGCGGGATTTATGCTTGTGCTGATCCTGTTTATGACAATTTTATTTCTGAGATTCAGTGCGGGAAATAATCTGGTTCTGGTATTTACGCCGCTTTCATTTGGATTCAGTGTCCCGGCACTTCTTCCTGTTGGCAGCGGACTTCTGTGCAGTGCATCATCTGCACTTCCGGCAGGCTGCGGCGTTATTCTTTATTATTTTATCAGGTTTATACGTGTGCAGCACAAATTGCTGGAGAATTCAGATGTTATTATGGCTGATAAACTGAAGCTTCTGGCAGATGGAATCGTTCAGAACTGGGGCATGTGGATCACAGTGATTGCCTTTATTGTAGTTATTTTACTTGTAAATCTTATCCGTACCCGTTCCTTTGATTATGCATGGAGAATTGCCATTGTCGCAGGTGGGGTAGTATATGTGCTGGTAATTCTGGCCGGTGGATTTTATTTCGGACTTAATATTAATGTAATTGCACAGATTATTTATACTGTAATTTCCGTTGTGATAGGGCTGTTGCTGGAATTTTTCGTATTCGGTGGAGACTACAGTCGTACTGAACGGCTGGAATACGAGGATGATGAATATTATTATTATGTTAAGGCAGTACCGAAGGCATCAGTTGCCACTTCGGAGAGAAGTATTAAGAAGATCAACGGAGATACGGAAGCGGCTGACAGGCCTGCACCGGAGAAAGTTGTTTCTTATGCAAATCCTATTTTCCACGGTGATGAAGATGAGGTGCAGATACCGGAAGAGGCAGCACCTGTAGAAAGAAATTCTGATATGAATGATGTCGATTTCGAGAAGAAACTGGAAGAATCATTAAAGAATCTGTAAAAAAGGATCTGTTTATTCAAACACGCTCCAGAGCAATTTCATAAAATAATAAAGGAAGGAGAACAGTATGACGGATATATCAGGAAATCTGATAGATATATTGACAAGAATGGCATTTCCTAAAATCGGTATCATAGATATTATACAGATTGCGTTGATCGCATTTTTTGTGTATCAGTTTATGATATGGATCAAATATACTCATGCGTATACCCTGTTAAAGGGTATTCTGGTTGTTCTCCTGTTTATTCTTGTTGCGTATATTTTCAAGATGAATACAATCCTCTGGATTTTTTCAAATCTTGCAAGTACACTGATAGTAGGCGTGATCGTCATTTTTCAGCCTGAACTCCGAAAAGTTCTGGAACAGTTGGGAAAGAAGAAAATTATGGCGGCACTGATACCATTTGACGCGGGCAAGGAAGTAAAGGAGAGATTTACTGATAAGACAATCAGTGAGCTGGTAAGGGCCTGTTTTGATATGGGAGAGGTTAAGACGGGAGCTCTGATCGTTATTGAACAGAATGAACTGCTTACCGATTATATCAGAACAGGTATTAATCTGGATGCAATCCTTACAAGTCAGCTTTTGATTAATATATTTGAACATAATACTCCTCTTCATGATGGTGCGGTGATCGTGAGAGAGAACAGGATTGTGGCCGCAACATGTTATCTTCCGTTGTCAGATAACATGGAATTAAGCAAACAACTGGGAACACGGCACAGAGCCGGTGTGGGTATCAGTGAACAGACAGATTCCGTTACGATCATTGTGTCTGAAGAGACCGGACAGGTTTCCGTAGCGCAGAATGGAAGGCTGACCAGAGGGCTGACCAGTGCAGGCCTCAGAGAAATTCTTGTGAAAGCACAGAACAAACAAGTAGTAGACAACAGCAAACTTCGTCATTTACTGAAAGGAAGAATGAAACATGAAGAAGAGAAAAATAACGGATAACATACCTCTTAAAATCATGTCTGTCGCTGTTGCTGTCGTAGTGTGGCTGATTGTCGTGAATATTGATAATCCCATAGGAACCAATTATTATACTATCAATGATGTAGAATTGACAAATAAAGAATATGTAGAATCGTCAGATACGATCGGAAAAATGTGTATGCCGGAGCAGAATCAGGATAACGTGAAAATTGCTATTACTGCAACGAAGAAGGTCAGGGATAAAATTAAAATTACAGATATCTCTGCAACAGCTGATCTGCAGCAGGCAGTCAGCCTGGATACAAATCCGGTAATGGTTCCGATTACAGTAAATTGTTCCACACCCGGTGTATCTGCAAATGACATTAAAGTTACTCCACAGAATCTGAGTGTAAACCTTGATGAGAAAGAAACCCAGGAATTTGTGGTCAATGTCAGTCGTGGGGATACAAAGCCGGGCAAGGATTATGAGGTGGGAAGCCTTACAGCTAATCCTGAGAAAGTAAGAATTACAGGACCCAAGACTCTGATAAATAAAATAGATAAGGTAAATGCTGCAATTGATCTGGATGGAAATACCCAGGATTTTACACAGGATGCCAATCTTACGATTATTGATAAAAATCAGGAAGTCCTTTCTGATTCTGAAATGAATTCCCTGAGGATTGAGAATAATGCAAAGGTTGTAGTAACGGCGAAACTCTGGAAGATCCGGCAGGGAGTAGGGATTTCAGCCGGATATGTCGGAACACCGGCAGAAGGGTATCAGGCAGGTATTGTAAAGACAGTTCCTGATACGATCAGTGTTGCAGGCAGCATAGAAGGTCTGGAGAGTCTGGCTGCAAATGATAATGTGATCGCGATACCGTCAGACAGCATAGATATTTCCGGTGAATCGAAGGATGTTGAGAAAAAAATCAATATTAAAAATCTGCTTCCCGATAATGTGAAACTGACCAGCGATTCCAGTGAAGATGTATGGGTGACAGTAAGTATTCTGCCGGAAGGAAGCCGTGAGTTTGATGTTCCGACCAAGAATATCGAGGTAAGGAATAAACCGGATGATCTGCAGGTGACATTTGTAACAGCGCAGATAGCAGTCCGTATTAAATCAGATACTGAGGATATGGATGATTTGGATTCTGAGAGAGATATTAAGGCATCTATAGATCTGGATGGTAAAAAGGAAGGGGATTATGAAGTTCCTGTTAAGATTGTATTGCCTGATGGATATGAGACAGTAGAAGATGTGACTACGGAAGTTGTGATCTCATCCGGAACAGCTGCAGATGACAGCAGTAAGTGATAAGAGGAACATGGAAATGGTTAACAGAAAAGTAACAGTTAAGAATCCCACAGGCCTTCATTTGAGGCCTGCGGGGATTTTGTGTAATGAGGCAATGAAATATCAGTCACAGATCACATTTGCATATGGAGGAGGAATGGCCAATGCCAAGAGTGTGCTGAGTGTGCTCGGAGCATGTGTAAAATGTGGAGATGAGATAGAAATTTTCTGCGAGGGTCCTGATGAACAGAAGGCACTGGATAACCTGGCAGGAGCTATTGACAGTGGATTGGGAGAATAGGCAGTAAAGAAATCTTAAAAACTGTTATAAAATCTAAAGCTGCTGGACATTCCTACATTTTTCGCGCAATAGCAGATTATTTATAATTGTTGAGCACAGGCAGGAATCTGTCGAGAGGTGTTTTCAGTGATGAGAGTAAATATATAACTATTATGCGGACAGTGTACAGTGTGACGATAAGTTGATTCTTGTAACAATCTTGTCGGTGCACCAGTTGGACAGTAACAATATAAAGTAAAAGAGGAGGATATTATTGTGAAAAGAAGAGTAGTTGCAGTTACATTGAGTCTGATTATGACAATGGCAACTGTCAGTGAAGCCGGAGCAGCGGTATTTACTTCTCCTGACGGAGATGACAATGTAATTGTACAGCAGTCAGAAGAAGTAAATGATACTGAGCAGCAGGAAACAGAAGTGACTGAAGACATCTTCACTTCTGGAGAGGAGCAGACAGCACCTCAGGATCAGACAGAGGATGTCTTCTCTGCAACAGCAGACGGTACTGAAACACCGGCATCTGCTCAGATAACGTCAGCAACGTCAGAGGCAGTGACAGCAGATGCGTCAGGAGCACTTGTGGTAAATGCAGAAGACTGGATCCGTGAGGGAAATGAGTTTAAGCTTCAGAAACACCAAAAGACAGCTCCTGTTGCAAACGAACAGCAGGCAGGTAATGCGGACTCAGAAAATAAGGCAGATGTTTCTGAAGAAGGAACAGAGAATGCAGCTTCTGCAAACACAGAGATAACAGATGCAGATGTTATATTAGACACAGCGAATGCGTCAGATACAGATGTGGCAGAAGATACAACCAGTGCGTCAGATGCAGATGTTGTTACAGACACAGCAAATGCCGCAGATACAGCAAATACTGCAGATACAACTTTACCGGATACGGATGCATCCGGAAAGGATGATTTCTATACAGTAATGGATGGAATCATAAAGATCAATACAGTGTATAAGGGAGAGAGCCATACAGGATATTATCTGTTTGATGAAAACGGTTTTCTTGTAACCGGACAGGCTGAAGTGCAGCTTAAAGATGATGGGACGGTAGTTCTTGCTGATGAGGCTGCGGAAACTTCAGCAGATCTTATGTATTTTACAGAAACAGATGATGCTGTCATTTATAGTGGCTGCGAGGGTGAGACTGTTACACCTTATACATCTACTGTAGGTCAGCAGGTAAGGAATGAGTGGAAATGGACAGGAACTGCCTTTCAGTATTATGACAAAGACGGTAAACTGAAAACAGTAGAGCAGCTTGAGAAAGAAGCAAAAGCAGCAGACACTTATACCGGTTATTTTAAGATTGATGATGAGTACTACTGCCTGGATAAAGATGGTAAACCGAGAACCGGTGATATCACTCTTACTGTTAACGGAGAATCAAATCTGTATTATTTTGAAGAAGACAGTATAATCCCCGGAAGAATGTTCCATGAGGGATGGCGCCGTGCAGATGATGAAAAAGGAGAACGCTGGTTATATTATCAGATGGGAAGTAATCCTGCAAATGTGGGTAAATATTATAAACGTGGCGTGATAGCTACAAGACTTGGTACAGATACACCTACATATCTGCTTGATGGCAATGGTTATGTTCTTAAGTCAAAGCTTAAGAAAGCTTCCAACGGTGCTTACTATGGTTCGGACAGTAATGGTATCATTTATAAAAATGCAATGGTTAAATTTGGTAATTACAGATATTACTTCGGATCAAGCGGCAAAAGAGCTACATGGAAAAAGAGATGGGCAAAAGTAGGAACCCATTATTACTATTTTGGAAGTGTAGCCGGACGTGTAGTTGAGAAACATGGATGGAATGCAATAACAAATACAAAGGGCAAGTTTATCGGATGGTTCTATTTTGATGCCAATGGAAATCATTATACTGATAAATGGACATCCAATGGATACTATTTCATGCCGTCAGGAAAACTGGCAAGTGGTTTTGTGGAAATTAATGGTAAGGGTTATCTGTTTGAAGTTTCTTCTGCTGCAGAACATAAAGGTAAAGTATACAAAAACACTATGGTGCGTTATAAAAAGAAATGGTATATCGCATCTTCTACAGGAAGTCTGTATAAAAACGGATGGAAAAAATTTAATAAAAAGTATTATTATCTGAAAGATTACGTAGTTCAGACCAACTTGTTTGTGGCTCGTAATGGTGTAAATGGTTATATTGATTCAAACGGAGTATTCAGAACAGGCTGGGTTGTTATAAGTAATGCGGCAAATACTGTGAAGTATATTAATCCGGATGGAACAGGATTTGTGACTAATACAAGTAAGTGGATCGATGGTATGCTGTATTACTTTGACAAAAATGGAAACCGTATCACAGATCTGACCAGCAGATATACCGGACCGTATACTGTACAGGTAGACAGAACCAATGGTGTTATGACGATTTTTGCCGATTCGGCCAGAACAATTCCGGTGAAGACAATCCGTGTATCAGTGGGATTACCTGGCACACCGACGCCTACAGGAAGATTTACGCTGAGCAGAAGTTCAAGATGGCAGCCGTTGATGGGACCGTCATGGGGACAGTATGGAACTCATGTAGACAGAGCTGGTCAGGGAGGAATCTTTGTTCATTCTGTAGCGTGTGGTCAGGCGAACTCTTTCAACCTTCCGGCAGGTGAATACAATAAACTGGGATATCCGGCATCACACGGATGTATCAGAGCCTGCGTTGGCGATGCAAAATGGGTATATTATAACTGTAACGGATCGGTTATTTACATTTTTGACGGTGCTTATAAGGCTGATGATGCCTTAAAGGGACCTCTTGGAAAGAAACCTCTGACTCCATTAAGAGGAGCTGGAAATTACGATCCGACAGACCCGGCGGTTTAACTGAATCAAGTAAGTCCCCTGCGGGAGTTATGAAGAGCAATAAGCAGTGATGGGGATGTAAAGAAACGCATCAGGATATTTTCCTGATGCGTTTCTTAAAATATTTGATTTAAGACAGGACACGACTTGCAGACAGGTAACGGGACGTGTATAATGTATTAATAAAATTGTAATAAAAAAGTAACTATTCAGCAGTTCCTGACAGAGGAGAAAATGAACAGTTACATAAAAAGTGAAAAAGTGTCAGCAAAAAAGTATGAACAGGAGAAGAGGATGAACAGAAAAATCACAAAAAAATTTATGACCTGTCTGATGGCGGCCACGATTACAGTGGGATCATATGCATCTCCGGTAATGGCAAATCCACACTATGACAGGCGTGATACAGTAGCTGAAGAGGAAATGGTACCGGCAGCAGGAGGCGTGGCTGCAGATAAGGGAAGAAGCAAAGTAAATGCTAAAGCATGGAAGAAGATAAACGGAGTCTGCTATAATGGAAGCGGCAAAGTTATCCCGGGAGCTATCACAAGAGGAATAGATGTTTCTGAATGGCAGGGGAATATTGACTGGACAAAGGTAAAGAAATCAGACATTGATTTTGCATTTGTCCGTATTTCTTATGGCCTGAATCATTATGATTATATTTATGAGTCTAATATGATAAAAGCGGAACAGGCAGGAGTACCTGTAGGAACCTATGTATACAGTACGGCTTTATCTGCTGAAACGGCATTAAAGGAGGCACAGTATGCAATTGAGAAAATGCAGGGATATAAAGTCTCCTATCCGGTTGTATTTGATCTGGAATATGCCAAAGCAAGTAATCTTTCACCAAAAAAAGTTTCTCAGATGGCACTTGCCTTCTGCAATGAGGTCCGCAAGGCGGGATACTATCCAATGGTATACTGTAATACAAACTGGTATGATAATTATATAGACTGGTCTCTTTTATCGGGAATTGATGTATGGATCGCAAGATATGGAGATACAATCCAGGCACCGGACAAAGACAGATATAATTATACTATCTGGCAATGTACGGATGGAAATACTGAAAGCGGACTGAACAGTACCAGCGGACTTGTAGCCGGAATACCGGCAGGTAATGATGTTGATGTTAATTTTGGATATGTAGATTATACAAAAAAAGTCACACCGAGAAAAGAACAGGCGTCTGATTATGTTCCATCAAAAAAACCAGTTGTTTCAAACGGGCAGGATAAAATAGAGAGTGGTCTGTATGAAGAAGATGAGAAATACTATTTCATTGATGAAGATGGTGATCGTGTATCAGATAAATGGGTAACTATAAATGGCAAAACCTATTATTTTGGCACAGACGGTTATGCTCTCAAAGGTATGAAAAAAGTAGACGGGAAGTATTACTGGTTTAACAAAAAATACTGTTATATGTATGAAAACCGCCGGGTGACCAGAGCAAATGGAGATATTTACTATTTCGGAAGTGATGGTGTCAGGTATGAGAGCGGAATGACGCAGGTAAATGAGAATGGAAAAGTTCATACTTATTATTTTCAGAAAAATGGAAAAGCATATAAAGGATGGCTGACACTGGAAGGTAAGAAATACTATTTCTATAAAGGCAGTTCTGCAGTTTCAGGAACACGTGCCGAGAACATTACGCTGACCAGTTCCAGGAAAGTAGTATCTGTCTTCAATTCCGCAGGTGTCTGCATGAAACAGTATAAAAAGAAATAGAAGTAACCTGACAAAAAAGACTCTTATAATTGCGGAGTCTTTTTTAAATGGAAATACAGAAACAATAACTATAGCAATCATAAATGTGAGGAGAGTGGATATGAAGAAAATTGTGATCATAGGTGCAAATGATTTTCAGAGACCGTTAATTCAGAAAGCTCATGAAATGGGATATGAAACTCATGTGTTTGCCTGGAGAGAAGGTGCGACAGGAGCCAAAGATGCAGATTATTTTTATGAAATAAGCATTACGGAAAAAGAAAAAATCCTGAAGATATGTCAGCAGATCAGACCGCAGGCAGTCACTACCATAGGATCAGATCTGGCAAATATTACAGTACAGTATCTGGCAGAAAAACTGGGACTTCCGGGAAACAGCAGAGAATGTATTGAAAATTCCACTAACAAATTTCAGATGCGCAGTGCATTTTTAAAGGCAGGGATCTGGACTCCGTTTTTTGGCGTTGTGGGGGAGAATGACGTAATACAGGTTCCGGGCTATCCGGTCATTGTGAAACCCACAGACCGTTCGGGAAGCCGTGGGATTACCAGAGTAGAATGTGAGGAGGAATTGCAGGCTGCAGTTTCCAGGGCAATAGAACAGTCTTTTGAAAAGAAAGCAATCATAGAGGAATATATAAAAGGTTCGGAATACAGTGTAGAGACGATCAGTTATCAGGGCAGACACACTCTTCTGGCTGTCACAAAGAAATATACTACAGGAAATCCTCATTACATAGAAGTCGGACATCTGGAACCTGCACCATTGAAACCGGAGATAAAAGAGAAAATCAGGAAAACAGTTTTTGCAGCACTGGATGCCCTGAAAGTGGAGAATGGCGCAGGGCACAGTGAGTTGCGTATTGACAGAGATGGAAATGTAAGAATTATTGAGATTGGTTCAAGAATGGGCGGTGACTGTATAGGCTCAGATCTTGTGCCGTTATCTTCCGGACAGGATTTTGTGGGCATGGTAATAGATGTAGCTGCTGGAAATCCGCCTCAGATAAAGAAGGATGTGAAACAGCATGTTTCTGCCATACGTTTTCTGATGAATATGAAAGAAATCCACAATTTGAACCGGATAAAGGAGGATTATCCACAGACTGTCAGAAAAATTGTGCAGGAAAGTGCTGTGGAGGGAGCATCTATTGTGGACAGTGGAAGCAGACCGGGATTTTATATTCTTCAGACAGATTCTATGGAAGAAATGGAGAAACTTCTGCATTCGGGACCGGAAGTGAATCCAATCCAGATATTTGAAACACCAGTCCAGAAACTGGGCAGTTATGACAAAGAAAATCATTTCTATATGAAACGAGATGATCTGCTTCCGTTTTCTTTCGGGGGGAATAAGGTTCGGTTTGCCCGGGAATTTGTGGAGGATATGAAAGAGAAGCACTGTGACAGTATGATCATTTATGGGAATTATCATTCCAATCTCTGCAGGATACTGGCAACTCTCTGCCATCAGTTGTCTATTCCGTGTTATATAATCCACAATACAGAAGATATTAAGGATAACCGTGAGACGAATAACAGCCGTATTATCCGCAGGATGGGAGTCAGAGAAATCCGTTGCGGCAAACAGACGATAGCAGAGGCTGTGCAGACAGCCATGGATGAGCTTACGGAAAAAGGATACCGTCCCTATTATATTTACGGAAATACAAGGGGTGAGGGAAATGAGCATATTCCTATGCGGTCCTATGAGAAAACATATGATGAACTGTACAACTGGGAGAAAGAAAATCATACATTCTTCGATTATATTTTCCTCGCATCCAGTACCAACGCCACTCAGTCCGGTCTATTGGCAGGAAGCCTGAAATATGAAGATAACTGTAAAATCGTAGGAATCTCCGTATCCCGAAATGAGAAACGCGGAAAAGAAGTGATTGCCGGAAATGTTCGAAAGTATGCAGAACTTTATTCACAGATGCTGCCGGAGAACTGGGAACAGAAAATATATTTTACAGATGAATATATGGAAGGCGGGTATGCTTCTTATTCCGAAGCAGTAGCGCAGATTATCCGGAAGGTCTATGACCGTGAAGGAATTCCTCTTGATATGACATATACAGGAAAGGCTTTTTATGGTATGATGGAATATCTGAAAAAGCAGAAGATTACAGGGAAAAATATTTTATTTCTCCATACAGGAGGTCTTCCGCTATTCTTTGATTTTCTGGAGGATGATAAATAGAAATGAAGAAACTGATGATTCTTGGGGCAAGTTATTCTCAGCTTCCCCTGTATAAGGCTGCCGCTGATCTGGGGATTGGAACTGTGGCTGTCAGTACGCCGGGAGACTGGCCGGGATTTCAACTGGCAGATGAGTGTTCTTATACAGATATCTCAGATCCGGAAGCTGTTCTGGAGGCAGCGCAGAAACATAAGATCAATGGAATTGCTACCTGTTGTCTGGATGCGGGAATCCGCTCTGTGGGATATGTCTGTGAACATATGGGACTTAAGGGGCTTTCAGCGGAAGCAGGAAAGTTATGCTCAGATAAATATCTTATGAAAGAAGCGTTTGTAAGGAATGGCGTAAATTGTGCACGGCATATCTGTATACGAAACAGAGAAGAGCTGGAAACAGCAGTCGGAACCCTGAAATTCCCGGTAATCCTTAAAGCAGTAGATCTTATGGGAAGCAGAGGGATTTTTCGATGCAATACAAAAGAAGAAGTTTACTCTCATTATGCAGATACAATGACAGCAACCGGAAAAGATTATTGTCTGCTGGAAGAATTTATTGAAGGCGAGATGTTGGGATGTGAGGCAATGATCTGCGATGGGGAACTTCTGTATTGCCTTCCGAATAATATTGAAAATTATCCGGGGTTTGTGCCCACACCGATCGGACATTCGGTTCCATACAGAAAGCAGAAAACTCTCGGAGGAGAAGTGCGCAGGCAGGTAATTCTGGCCCTGAATGCTCTTGGAATGGATAATTGTCCTGTAAACTGCGATCTGATGGAGAAGGACGGAAAGATTTATGTGATTGAAATTACGGGAAGGGCAGGAGGAAACTGTCTGCCGGAAATCGCAGGGCTTTATTATGGAATAAACTATTATGAAGCAATCGTCAGGCTTGCCATGGATATGGATGTAAAGAATCTGTTTGCGGGAGAAAGCCTGAGACCGGCAGTTTTGTCTCATATCCTTACTTCTGATAAAGATGGAATCCTGAAACAGATACATAATGAAAACAATCCGCAGCCGGATCTGACCGATCTTTCTTTTAATGTGAGCCCGGGTGATGAAATCCGCCATTATGAAAACGGAAGAGACAGGCTCGGACAGGTGATTCTGACAGGGAAAAACCTGCAGGGATGTGAGAATCGTCTGGTTGAGGTTTTGTCTAAAATTAGCATTGAATTTATAGCTTGATTGTGAGAAAATAGCATGAGTGATTATATAAATGAAAAAAAGAGCCTGTTTTTACTGTTACATATAAGTCTTCTGTTCAGTTCTTTAAGCGGGGTGTGTTCGAAGCTTGCATCCGGTTATACAGATAATATTTTTTCTATACAGTTTGTATTCTGGTTTGGTCTGGTTTTTGTGATTATGTTTGGCTATGCCCTTATCTGGCAGCAGGTATTGAAAAGGATGCCGCTGACGGTCGCATATGCAAACAAACCGGTTACTCTGATCTGGGGCATTATCTGGGGAAGACTGATCTTTGGGGAAAAGATAACATGGAATATGCTGGCAGGGGCCGCAGTAATATTTTTGGGGATTTATCTGGTAATCAGCCGGAAATCAGAGAATGAGGGAGGAGAGATGCATGAGTAAATCCGTAGGTGCAGTGTGTCTGCTTTTATTTTCGGTATTTATATCTTCTGTTTCTCAGATCCTTTTGAAAAAAGCGGCAAATAAAACTTATAAAGACCATATTCGGGAATATATCAATCCCCTGGTTATTTTTGCATACGGGATGTTTTTTGGTTCGGTGATTCTGACTATGTTGTCACTGAAGAATATACCCCTGTCCATGCAGCCAATCCTGGAATCGGCAGGGTATATTTTTGTGACGGTTATGGGATATTTATTCCTAGGAGAGAAGATAGGAAAGAGAAAGTTTGCAGGGATCGGACTGATCATGCTGGGGATTCTGATTTTTTCCCTGTAGATATTATAAGTTAAAATTTCGTCATATCATATGGCGGTAATATGAAAGTGATAAACAGATATTAAGGAGAGACAAAGGAAATGTTGGTATCTATTGTTATACCATGTTACAATTCAGAACACACTATCGGAGAAGTTGTGGAACTGGCTATACAGGAATTTGATAAACTGGACAGATATGAATGTGAGTTTGTTCTTGTAAATGATTATTCCAGAGACGGTACATGGAACTCTATCTGTTGTCTGGCTGATCGTTATCCCAATGTGAAAGGCATTAATCTGGCAAAGAATTTTGGACAGCATAATGCGATCATGGCAGCAATGTCTCAGGCGGAAGGTGATCTGATCGTGGGAATGGATGATGATATGCAGAACCATCCGTCCCAGATTCCTCAGTTTCTGGCAAAGATTGAAGAGGGATATGACATTGTTTTTGGGGTATTTAAGCAGAGAAAATTTTCTGTGATAAAGAATATCACAGGAGCTGTCAGCAGATTTCTGCTCTGGCATCTTCTGGACAGACCGAAGGATATCCAGATGAGCAGCTTCTGGTGCTGCAGGAAGTATGTCAGGGATGAAGTGGTCAGATATGACGGGTATAATATTTTTCTTCAGGTACTTTTTTTCCGCACCACACATAATATCGCAAATATAGAAATCGAACATTTTGCCAGAGAGGTAGGAGAGTCCAATTACAATTTCCGCAGAGGGCTGAAGCTGTTTATGTCCTGCCTGAATTTTACGGTTATTCCATTGCGTCTGGCAACCTTTTTCGGAACAGTATTTTCAGCGGCCGGTTTTGTGGGGGCGATTGTAGTTTTTATAAGGAAGCTTCTGGATCCGTCGATCGCGATCGGATGGTCTTCTCTGATGTGTGCGTTTCTTGTATTGTTTGGAATCTGTTTCCTGATGTTGGGGATCATTGGAGAATACATAGGAAAGCTGATCCTTAATATTAATAAAACGCCACAGTATGTTGTGCGTGAGACACGCAATGTAAAGAAGGTTGCAGAAACAGAACCTTCTGAGATATCTGATGGAACCGGAAGACCGGAAAATACAGGAAAAACAGATGAGGTAACAGATGATTGATTTTAACAGACCTGCGTATGTAGGCAGGGAACTTGAATATATTAAGAATGCAGTACATAGAGGGATGCTCTGCGGAGACGGAGAGTACACAAAGAGATGCTCTGCATGGATGGAAGAGAGATTTCACGCAGGTCATGTGATGCTGACGACCTCCTGCACACATGCACTGGAAATGGCAGCCTATCTCTGTGAGATAGAACCCGGGGATGAAGTAATCATGCCTTCCTATACGTTTGTATCCACTGCCGATGCTTTTGTTTTACGGCAGGCGAAGATTGTATTTGTGGATATCAGACCGGATACCATGAATATGGATGAGAAGCTGATCGAGCAGGCGATTACTGACAGAACAAAGGTGATCGTACCAGTTCATTATGCAGGAGTTGCCTGTGAGATGGACACGATCATGAAGATTGCCCGAAAGTACGGACTGAAGGTAGTGGAGGATGCTGCCCAGGGTGTGGATGCATTCTACAAGGGAAAGGCACTTGGAACTATTGGTGATTTTGGATGTTACAGTTTCCATGAGACTAAGAATTATACCATGGGAGAGGGCGGAGCTCTGCTTTACAATGATGACAGATATCAGGAGAAAGCAGAAATCCTCAGGGAAAAGGGAACAGACAGAAGCAAGTTCTTCCGTGGACAGGTGGATAAATACCGCTGGATGGATTATGGTTCCTCCTATCTTCCAAGTGAATTGAATGCAGCGTATCTCTTTGCCCAGCTTGAGGAAAGGGAGAAGATTTATAATAAACGTATGGAAATTTATGAGTATTACCACAGAAATCTGGCACATCTGGCAGCAGAGGGAAAAATAGAGCAGCCATTTGTGCCGGAGGAATGTATTCATAATGCACATATGTATTATATTAAGGTACATGATATGGAGGTCCGGACAAGACTGATCAGGTATCTGAGAGAAAAGGGAATCTGCTCCGTGTTTCATTATGTACCGTTGCATTCTGCACCTGCAGGCGTAAAATACGGAAGATTCGCCGGAGAAGATGTTTATACAACAAAAGAAAGTGAAAGGCTGGTTCGTCTGCCCATGTTTTATAATCTTGATATGGAAGATGTAAAATATGTGACGGATACCATTGATCAGTTTGATGGATTTTAACGATTATCTGTCTGTCGGAAACTGGAAGGTTTTAAAGAGGATTAAAAGATTATTATGAAAAAATGGAAACGGTTACTGCTGATCGGACTATCTGCCTGTATGCTGGCAGTTCCGGCAGCAGATGTATCAGCAGCAGTGGATCTGAATGCAAAATATGATATTTCTTCAAATCAGATCCCGGGATGGCCCACAGGTCCGGAGATTACCTCTGATACAGGTGTATTAATGGATGCAGACAGTGGAATCCTTTTATATAATAAGGGTGGTGATGAACAGCGTTATCCGGCAAGTATCACAAAAATCATGACGCTCCTTGTTGCCGTAGAGAATTCTTCTCTGGATGATCAGGTTACATTTACGGAAACAGGTATCAGAGATATTTCCTGGGATTCCGGAAATATCGGAATGCAGCTTGGAGAAGTGATGAGTATGAGGGATTGTCTCTACGCTCTGTTTATCCAGTCTGCCAATGAAGTGGCTGCTCAGATTGCCGAATATGTGGGAGGTACAGAGCAGAATTTTATTGATATGATGAATAAGAGGGCTGCAGAGATTGGATGTACGAACACGCATTTTACCAATGCAAGCGGACTTCCGGACGATAATCATTATTCGACTGCAAGGGATATGGCACTTATCATGCGGGAAGCTATAAAAAATAAAACTTTCCGAAAGATCATGAAGAAGCAGACCTATACGATAAAACCGACGAATATGAACAGTGAGTCAAGAAGACTTCATACACATCATCCTATGTTTGCCGAGGAATCTCCCTATCATTATGAGGGCTGCATTGGAGGAAAAACAGGATCTACAAATGCTGCGGGAAGTACACTTGTCACAGTGGTGAAGAGAAAAGCAGGAACTTATATTGCTGTTACCATGAAGGCACAGGAACAGGGATATGCGGTTGCTGATTCAGCAGCAATGTTTGATTATGCATATGATAATTTCAGCAGGATTGAGGTTGAGGGCGGAAGTGTTCTGGTTCCAAATGGAACAGATATAAATTCGCTGACAGCAGATACACAGACAGGCAATGACAGTGAACAGAAAACCTATTATCTGGGGGATTATATGGTGGGAACGGCAACAGTTCCTCTGGTATCACAGGTACCGGATACACCGGCCGTGACAGAAGAACCTGACACTGATAACAGGGCAGATAATGATGAGGCTGAAAATGAAAGTACAGAAAGTACAGATGCCGTAACAGAAAAAAAAACATCACATAGCCTGTTACAGATTTTGCTGATCATAATGGCCGGGATGGTACTGCTTCTGATCATTCTGGTCATAGCACTTGTAAAAAAAGAAAGAAGATAAATAGAAAAGAGGAAAAGAAAATGGGAAAAATCAAAGTTACAGAATGTGGTGGAATCAAAGGTTTAAAGGTTGTGGAACCTACAGTTTTCGGAGATGCAAGAGGCTACTTTATGGAAACCTATAACTATAATGATTTTAAAGAAGCCGGGATTGATGTAGAGTTTGTACAGGATAATCAGTCAAGCTCTCATAAAGGTGTTCTCCGCGGACTCCATTTCCAGATCAGTTATCCTCAGGATAAGCTGGTACGTGTTGTAAACGGCGAGGTATTTGATGTGGCAGTAGACCTTCGTGAAGGTTCTGAGACATATGGCAAATGGTTTGGCGTTGTTCTTTCAGCGGAGAATAAAAAGCAGTTTTTCATTCCCAAGGGATTTGCGCACGGATTTCTTGTTCTGTCTGACCATGCGGAATTTGTCTATAAATGTTCTGATTTCTACCATCCGAATGATGAGGGCGGACTGATCTGGAATGACCCGGATATCGGGGTTGAATGGCCGATTCCGGAAGGAATGGAATTAAGCTTTTCTGATAAAGATACAAAATGGGGAAGCTTTAAGGATTACCGTAAATAGGAGAACGTGAGATTGAATACGATTTTTTCATTACCGATGGATATTTATAAAAACAGACGTCTTGTGGGTAAGCTGGCGAAGAATGATTTTAAGACCAGATATGCAGGTTCCTATCTGGGAATCGTGTGGGCATTTATTCAGCCTGTGATCACAATTCTGGTATACTGGTTTGTATTCTCTGTGGGTTTTCGTTCAGGCACAGGAGATCTGGGAGTTCCCTTTGTTCTTTACCTGGTTGCAGGAATCGTACCGTGGTTCTTCTTTCAGGACGCATTGATCGGGGGAACGAATTCCCTGCTGGAATATAATTATCTGGTAAAAAAAGTAGTTTTTAATATCAGTGTGCTTCCTGTGGTGAAGATTATTTCTGCCATGTTTGTACATGCATTCTTTGTGCTGTTTACCATTATTTTGTATGCAGCCTATGGAAAATTTCCTGACATCTATTATCTGCAGATCATTTATTACAGTGGATGTGTGTTCCTTCTGGTATTAGGACTTTCCTATGCAACAAGTGCAATTGTTATCTTTTTCAGAGACCTGACACAGATCATCAATATTGTGCTTCAGGTGGGAGTCTGGCTGACTCCGATAATGTGGATCGTGGAGAATTCACCTCTGCAGGGACATCCCATGATCATGAAAATCCTGAAACTGAATCCTATGTATTATATTGTTTCAGGATACAGGGATACATTTCTGATGAAAAACTGGTTCTGGGAACATGCGGGATGGACTGTTTATTTCTGGGTATTTACAATTCTGTGTTTCCTGTTTGGAAGCTGGGTATTTAAACGCCTGCGCATACATTTTGCAGATGTGCTGTAAAAAGGCAGATATCCTGTAATAAAGAAAGTGTCAGAGAAACAGGTATGGCAGAAAGGAAATAATGATAACGTGGAGAGTAAGAAAGTAATTCAGGTGAAAGATCTCACCAAAATGTATAAATTGTATGATAAGCCATCTGACAGACTGAAAGAAGCACTGGGGCTTACCAGAAAGAAACTTTATAAAGAGCACTATGCATTGCATGATGTGACATTTGATATTAATGAAGGGGAGTGCGTGGGAATTATCGGAACCAATGGTTCCGGTAAATCTACCATCCTTAAAATCATTACCGGTGTGCTGACTCCCACAGAGGGTGAAGTAAAGGTAGACGGAAGGATTTCCGCACTTCTGGAGCTTGGTGCCGGTTTTAATATGGAATATTCAGGTCTTGAAAATGTGTATCTTAACGGTACCATGATCGGCTTTTCAAAAGAAGAAATTGATGCCAGACTGGACGATATTCTGGAATTTGCAGACATTGGAGATTTTATCCATCAGCCTGTAAAGACATATTCCAGCGGTATGTTCGTGCGTCTGGCTTTTGCTGTTGCGATCAATATTGATCCGGAAATCCTGGTGGTAGATGAGGCATTATCTGTAGGTGATGTCTTTTTCCAGGCAAAATGCTACCACAAATTTGAAGAGTTTAAGAAACAGGGAAAGACAATCCTGTTTGTAAGCCATGACCTGAGCAGCGTATCCAAATACTGTGACAGGGTAATTCTTTTAAATAAGGGTGTAAAGCTGGATGAAGGTTCACCGAAGCAGATGGTAGATCTGTATAAGCAGCTTCTGGTAGGACAGAACCCTGTGAAACAGAATGGAACTGACAGCGGAGAAAACACGCCGAAAACAGAAAAAGATCATGGAAGCTTTCAGGCAAATCCCAATCTTCTGGAGTATGGAAACCGTATGGCTGAGATCATAGATTTTGAAGTGCTTGATGATAAGGGGATGCTTTCCAATACTATTGAAAAGGGGACTTCTTTTAAGATCAGGCTGAAAGCAAGATTTAATGAAGATATTCAGGAGCCTATTCTTGCATATACCTTTAAGAATATAAAAGGTACAGAGATCACCGGAACCAATACCATGTTCGAGAAAGTACAGATCGAGAGGTCAGGAAAAGGAGATATATGCACTGTGACATTTACACAGGATATGAATCTGCAGGGCGGTGAATATCTTCTGTCCTTCGGATGTACAGGATATAAGGACGGAGATTTTACTGTGTTCCACAGACTTTACGATGCATGTAATATTACTGTGGTTTCCAGTAAGAATACGGTTGGATTTTATGATATGAATTCAAAAATAGAAGTACAGTGTGAGGGATAACCATGGGAGAGATGATTGGAAAAGTATATCTGGATACCACGTATTATCCGGGAAAGGATCTATACAGTGACGGTGCGATCGAAGATGAGATGCTTGCCATTGCCAGAGATTATACACCGCAGCAGTTTAACAGTGTGATCAGAGAGAAGGAGAGCTGGCCGATCCTGTATCATTTTTCGCATATCAGAGAGAATATTTTAGGCTGGCTTCCTTTTACAGGCGAAGAAAAGGTTCTGGAGGTAGGTGCAGGATGCGGTGCTGTTACCGGGGTACTCTGCAGAAAAGCAAAAGAAGTCACCAGTATTGATCTGTCTATGAAACGAAGCAGGATCAATGCGTACAGACACAAAGATCAGGATAATCTGAAAATTCTTGTGGGAAATTTCCAGGAGATTGAACAGAATCTGACAGAAAAATACGATTATATTACTCTGATTGGTGTGTTTGAGTACGGGGAGGCATATATTCAGAGTGAAGATCCTTATGTGGATTTTCTGAAGATTATTTCCAGACATCTGAAACCGGATGGGAAGATTATTCTTGCCATTGAAAACCGGCTGGGACTGAAATACTGGGCCGGCTGTACAGAAGATCATTTCGGAACTCTTTTTGAGGGAATAGAAGGATACCCGCGTACCAGCGGGGTAAAGACTTTCACAAAGAAGGAATTTGGAAAAATCCTGAAGAGTGCAGGAGATTTAAAAGCCTCCTGGTATTATCCGTTCCCGGATTACAAATTTCCGATGACAGTCTATTCTGACGGATATCTTCCGGCAAAAGGTGAGCTGAACCGTACAGAATACAATTTTGACAGATTCCGTCTGCAGCTTTTTCAGGAATCTTCTGTATATGATACACTTCTGGACAATGATCTGTATCCGCAGTTTGCCAACTCTTTCCTGCTTCTGATCGGCAGGGAGCAGCCTGAAATAAAGACATTATATGCCAAATTTTCCAATGAAAGAGACAGGCATTTTGATATCCGGACAGAGATATCCGGTACAGAGTCCGGAGAAAAAACAGTGAGAAAATATCCGGAAACAGAGGAAGCATCTGAACATATCAGCAGGCTGGAAAAGATCTCCCTGAATCTCAGTGAATTATATAAAGAGTCCGGTATTTCCGTAAATAAGTGTAAAGGCGGAAAGAATTATGCTGAGTTTGAATTTCTTAACGGGATCACACTGGAAGAAAAGCTTGACACGTTACTTAAAGAAGGAAAAACAGATCAGGCAGAGGAACTTCTGTTTACTTATACAGACATGGTAAAGAAAATCCATGAAAGAGAGGAATTTTACAAAACAGAAGATTTTGTAAGAGTATTCGGGAATGTAAGACTTAAGCCCGGACTGAAATGTGCTGCTATATCAAATATTGATCTTGTACCGGCGAATATTATCCTGGAACAGGGAAGGGCATCTGTGATTGATTATGAGTGGACATTTTCTTTTCCTGTACCGTCACAGTTTATTGTATATCGGATGATTCATTATTATCTGGAGAGTGATGGGAAACGGGAAGTACTCAGACAGAAAAATTTTTATGAGAAAGCAGGGCTTACAGAGGAAGATTGTAAGGTATTTGCTGAGATGGAGAGAAACTTTCAGCAATATATGCTGGGCAGCCATGCATCCATGCTCAGTCTTTACAGAAGAATTTCACCCGGTAAAGCCGATGCTGTAATATTCTATGAGGAGAAGAAAAAAGAAGCTGCACAGAAACTGCAGATTTTTCTGGATACAGGCAGTGGATTCAGCGAGGAAAACTCAGTGAAATTCCCGATTAAAGACCGCAGATGTATAGTGAAAATGGAACTTCCCGGGCGGATACAGAGTCTGCGCCTTGATCCTGGAGAATTAAGAACAGGGATACGTGTCTGCAGAATACATTGGGAAGATGGAACTTCTGCACAGTTTTGTACAAATGGAGTTTCGTTAGGTGAAAATCTGTATTACTTTGGCGCCGCTGATCCGCAGATTCAGATTCAGAGGATTCCTGAGAATGTCGGAACTATTGAAATAGAACTGGAATTCGAGGATGAGAAAGAGACCTCTGAGAAATTCTGGAATATATATCAGAAACGGGAGCAGAATTTCAGAATACGTGAGGCAGAACTTCAGAAACAGGAGAATGTACTCCGGACAGTGGAGAACAGTAAACTGTGGAAGATGTACAGAAATGTAAAGAAGGTATAACATACAGGCAAAGCAGTAACGTAAAAGGATATAATTATGGCAAAAATACTTTGGAGTGTGGATGAAAAGATATATAATGATCAGACTGCACATACTCTGATCCTGAAAGGTTGGGCTGCGCAGACTGAGGGTGCAGAGTGTGAATTTTCTCTGAAAGGAGACGGGGAGGAGATTACAATATCTGCGCCGGAACGTTTTGACAGAGCAGATGTATCTCACAGTCTGGATGAACTCAGGGAAGCTTCAAATATCGGGTTTGCAGTAAAAATCCCGGAAATCCGGGAACTGACCGGCAGATATAAAAGGCTGGAACTGACAGTGACAGCAGAACAGGAAAGTGCAGTATTGTGGGAAACAAATACAGAAGAACTGGAGAAATTCTGCACAGACAGTCTGCTGGAATATCATATTGACAGAGAAGAAATACTGGGAAAGACCACACTGCTGATCGAGGGATGGGTATTGGATCAGCTGGGGTCAGATGAGATTATTGTAGAAGATAAGTCTCATACAGTGATCAATTGTAAGATCAGACGTATGCGCCGTCCTGATGTGCTGGAAGAGAGAAAAATCAGACGTGAAGAAAATAATGAGATAGGTTTTTCGCTTTCAATAGATCTTTCTGATGAGCGCAGAAATGAATTTTTTGTTTATTTTAAAGGTGCGGAGACAGAAAAATGTCATGTGGTGGACATAAAGAAACTGAAGGCAGAAAAATCAGTATTTCACCAGAGAATGAAGCTTTTATCCTGGGAGAACAGAGAAAAGAACTTTGCATATATCAGAGAAAAAGGTCTGGGAGATTTTGTTCGTTATGTGGGAACTTATCAGCAGGATAATTCGTCTCAGGATTATGAAGCGTGGCTGAGAAACCATGTAGCAGGAAGAAAAGAACTGAAAAGGCAGAGGGCAGCAGTTTTTTCAACTACACCTCTGATCAGTATTGTAATCCCACTGTATAACACTCCCTTAGAATATCTGAAGGAAATGGTGGATTCAGTGCTCGCACAGACCTATGGCAACTGGCAGTTATGTCTGGCAGACGGCAGCGAGGGAGATGAAGTCAGCGAATTCTTGAGAAAAAAATACAAACAGGAAATCCGCATTTCTTATAAGAAGCTGAAAGAAAACAAAGGTATTTCCGAAAATACAAATGCAGCCGTTAAGCTTGCAATGGGAGAGTATATCATGCTCTGCGATCATGATGATGTTCTTGCACCGGATGCACTTTTTCATATTGTAAAGGCGATCACTGAGAAAAAAGCAGATGCGATCTATACGGATGAAGATAAGATCAGCATGGATGGAAAGCATTACTTTGAGCCAAACTTTAAACCGGATTTTAACCTGTTCAGACTCAGAGAGAATAATTATATCTGTCATATTTTTGTGGTAAAAAGAACGATTTTGGATCAGGCAGGAACATTTCGCCGGGAATATGATGGAGCACAGGATTTTGACCTGATCTTTCGCTGCTGCGAGAAGGCGGAAAGGATTGTTCATATTCCAAGAGTCCTTTATCACTGGAGAAGTCATATGAATTCTACAGCGGCCAATCCGGAAAGTAAACGATATGCTTTTGAAGCAGGAAAACGAGCGATAGAAGCACACTATGAACGTGCGGGAATCCGGGCAGATGTAGAGCTGACAGAACGCCCGGGATGGTACAGAAGTCATGTGGAAATAGAAGGAAAACCGCTGATTTCCATTATTATCCCGAATAAGGATCATATTGATGATCTGGAACTCTGTATTGCCTCTGTAGAAGAGAAATCCACCTGGAAAAATTATGAGATTCTGATCGTAGAGAATAACAGTGAAGATAAGAAAACTTTTGCCTATTATGAGCAACTGAAACAAAGGTATGAGAATGTGAGGATTCTTGTATGGAAGAAAGAATTCAATTATTCATCCATCAATAATTTTGCAGTAAGAGAAGCAAGAGGGGAGTATCTTTTGTTCCTGAATAATGATGTGGAGATCATCACTCCTTCCTGGATGGAAGAGATGCTTCAGATCTGCCAGCAGGATGGCGTGGGAATTACGGGTGCAAAGCTTTATTATCCGGATGATACCATTCAGCATGCCGGTGTGGTTCTTGGGCTTGGAGGTATTGCAGGACATATTATGTGTAAGGCCGGAAGGGAAGACATCGGATATATGGGCCGCATGGTCTGTGTTCAGGAGATCAGTGCCGTTACTGCTGCATGTATGCTGGTGAAAACTTCTGTGTTTAAGGCAGCAGGCGGGTTTGATGAAGAACTGAGAGTGGCATTTAATGATATTGATCTGTGTATGCAGGTAAGACATATGGGACAGAAGATTGTATTCACTCCTTATGCGGAGTTATATCATTATGAATCCAAGTCCAGAGGTCTTGAAGATACACCTGAGAAGCAACTGCGTTTCTCGAAGGAAATGAAATGTTTCCGACGGAAATGGGAAAGAGAACTGCTGAAGGGAGATCCTTATTACAGTCCTAACCTGTCATTAAAAGAGGGGAATTGTTCCCTGAGAAAAGAAGAAAGAAATGGGGAATCACATGCCTGAAGAAATATTTGAAGTAACAAGAGAAAGATTTCATCTGCTGGACAGAAATCAGTATATCGTGCAGGGAAGCTGGCCAAAAGATGCGAAGATGGAAACATATCTGGACGGTCATAAGCTGAAGACGACGGTGAAGAAAGTAGAGATGGTCAGTGCCCTGGAGCGTTTTAAGGATCCGGATCTTATGCGTGGAGAGCAGATCACAGCTACGCTGGAGATACCGGACAGTCTGGAAGAATCCAAGAAGCTGGTGATCTACGCAGATATGCCGGACAGGAAAAAAGTATGGTTTTCCATATCAGCCGGCGAACTGAGAAAGAAAAGAGACAGGCCGCAGGTTTACTTTGAAGAAGAAAAAGTACAGCAGGGAATGGTGCGTTTAAGAGGATGGGTGATTGACAGTAAGCCGGTTGCGATCCAGATTTTTGATGAGAATAAGAAACCTCTGGATGCAGATATTCAGAGAACAGACCGTGTGGATGTGAATCAGCTTTATGAAGAACTGGAAAATCCGGAGAAAACAGGATTTTTCACAGAAGTAACCAATGTTCACGGTAAATGTCTGTATGTGGTTTTTAAGGCAGGAAACAGAAAAACAGTGAAGGTTGTTCCCTTAAGAAGAATGGAAGTTCTGGCAAAGAAAGTGGACAGATATGCAAAAAAAGGACTTCATTACTGGAAAACCCAGGGAGGCACTGCACTTGCAGGGAAGATTGTCTCCAAAATAAAGACAGCTTCTACAAGAGAAATTCCATATCAGAAATGGATTGTCCGTCATCTTCCGGGAAAAGCAGAGCTTGAGAAACAGAGAAGAACAAAACTGTCATACAGTCCGAAGATTTCTATCGTTGTTCCGCTTTACAAAACTCCGGAAAAGTATCTGAGAAGACTGACAGAGTCTGTGCAGCAGCAGACCTATCCAAACTGGGAGCTGTGTCTTTCCGATGGAAGTGGCACAGATTCACCTCTTACCGGAATTCTGAAAGAACTTTGTGCGAAGGATGCAAGGATTAAAGTGATCACACATGACAGGACACTTCAGATTTCGGAGAATACGAACAGTGCCATAGAAGCTGCATCCGGAGATTTTATTGCTTTTGCGGATCATGATGATGAACTGACCCCTCATGCATTATTTGAATGTGTAAAGGCGTTGAATGATCATCCGGGAACATTGGTGGTATATTCTGATGAAGATAAAATGTCCATGGACGGACATAAATTTTTTCAGCCACATTTCAAACCAGACTATAATCCGGATCTGTTGTGCACAGTGAATTATATCTGCCATTTATTTGTGGTATCACGCAGCGTGATCGAAAAGGTGGGAATGCTGCGCAAAGAATTTGACGGGGCGCAGGACTATGATTTCATTTTCCGATGTGTGGAAGCTGTAAAGGATGAGGAAATTTACCACGTACCGAAGATCCTGTATCACTGGCGGTGTCATGAGAATTCTACTGCTGAGAATCCGGAAAGCAAAACCTATGCTTTTGATGCAGGAAGAAGGGCAGTTCAGGAGCATTATAACAGGGTGGGAGTTCATGCAAAAGTATCTGACGGAGAATTTCCGGGACTTTACAGAACAGAGTTCATCCGTGATCATGATCCATTGATTTCCATTATTATTCCGAATAAAGATCACATTGATGATCTGAAACGCTGTATGGATTCCATAGAGCAGAAATCCACATACAGAAATTACGAATATGTGATCGTGGAGAATAACAGCACAGATCCTGAGACGTTTGAATATTATAAGAAACTGGAAGCGGAGAATAAAAAAGTCCATGTAGTTTACTGGGACGGGGTATTCAATTATTCTGCTATCAATAATTATGGTGCCTCCTTTGCAAAGGGAGAATATTTTCTTCTTCTGAACAATGATACAGAGATCATTAATCCGAACTGCCTGGAAGAATTATTAGGCTACTGTATGCGCAGTGATGTAGGCGCAGTAGGTGCCAGATTATACTATGAAGATGATACGATCCAGCATGCCGGAGTTGTCATCGGATTTGGAGGAATTGCAGGACACTGCTTTGTACTTCAGCCAAGAGGAACAACAGGATACTGTCACAGAATTATCTGTGCACAGGACTACAGTGCTGTTACGGCTGCCTGCATGATGGTAAAAAGGTCTGCATTTGAAAAGGTGGGAGGTCTTTCCGAAGAACTTCAGGTTGCCTTTAATGACATTGATTTTTGTATGAAACTGCGGCAGGCCGGATACCTGATCGTATATAATCCTTACGCTGAACTTTATCATTATGAATCCAAATCAAGAGGACTGGAGGATACTCCGGAAAAGGTGGCACGTTTCAACAGAGAGATTTCTGTTTTTGAAAAAAGATGGCCGGATATTCTGAGAAATGGTGATCCGTATTATAATCCGAATCTTACATTAAAGAGTCAGGATTTTTCTCTGAAACGGATATAGGGGCAGATTTATGAGAAAAAATATGTCAGAGGAATCTAAAACAAAGCTGCTGCTTATGGCAGCTTTGTCTGTAAGCTGCCTGTTTCTGTTCCGGGAGTATCTGTCTGGTGATCTTGTTATGGTATATAATGATGTGGGCGGCGATACATGGCAGCAGTATACTGCGTATTATGCAAGTGTTGTGAACCATTTGCGGGCGGGGAACTTTGCACTGTGGGATTTTACCAATGGAATCGGAATTAATCTTTTTTCATGGTTTCAGATGGATCCGTCCCTGATCCTCCTTCTGATGATCGGGGTTATACTTGGACCTGCACACATGCTGTATTATCTGGTGATTTTACAGATTATGAAGATTCTGGCAGCCGGAATTGTGTTTTATATGTTTCTCTCGGAATTTTCTTACAGTAAACAGGCGAAATTTATAGCGGCCTTTGCTTATGGAATGAATGGTTATCTGCTGGTATGGGGACAGCATTATCAATTTGGAATGGTCACTGTGTATTTTCCGCTTATGCTTCTGTTTGCGGAGAAATATATACGCGGAAAAAAGGGGAAAACTTTTTTCTGTGTGGCTGTATTTCTGAGTGGAATCTACAGCGTATATCTGTCTTATATGAGCCTGATCGGAATTGGATTTTATCTGCTGTTCAGATCCATTATGACAGAAGAAAAGCCGGGTGCAGCATGCCGGAAGTTTTTTATCGGATGCGTACAAATCGTTCTGGGAATTGGTATGAGTCTGGGAATATTTCTGCCTATGGCAGAGGGCATTATGAATTCTTCCAGGGTTTCTTCTGCATCAGGCAGTATACTGGAAATATTGAAAAATTATCTCCTGCCATATAAGAATGTCAATTATTATAATTCGCTTTTGATCCGCCCGTTTTCTACCAATCTGCAAAACCTGCAGGAACTGGGAAAGGCAAAGTATGAGGGATATAAGAATTACTACGAAGATCCCATATTATTCTGTTCGACACTTTCCGTGATATTTCTGGTTCAGTTTCTTATTGTATTCCGAAAAAAAGAAAAGGATAGAAAAGTCAGAGGATGTGTTTACTGCGCAGCGGTATTAATGCTGTTTACATTATTATTGCCTCTTGGCGGACGTGTGTTTAATGCATTCACAGAAACGCCTACGAATCGTTATACATATATATTCATAGCATTTTTTCTGATAGCATTTGCCTGGATGTGGGATTATCTCAGGCAGGGAGGCAGAATCAGTATTTTGGCCTTGATGATCACAGAAGCACTGATGTTGAGGGCATATTTTTGCGGGTATTCGGACAGTGTTTTTGGGGAATACAGAGAAAATGCCATGATTCTTGCAGCAACAGGTACTGTTATGATCGTATGTGTGCTGTATCTGAGCGTCAGTTCCGGGAAAAAGGGAAGAAAACTGGTTACAGGATTGCTGACAGTAATGGTATTTGTTAACGTAATATCAGAAGGTGGGATAACGTATACGGATCGTATCTGTCTGAGAAAAACAGATACCCCACAGGAACAGGTTGCGGCACTGGCAGAAGAAACTGCACGTCTTGAAGCATCGGAGGATTCGGAAACCCAGGCAAGGGCAGTACTGAACAGACCCCAGACCTATTACAGAAGTCTGTATAATCAGGATATTCAGGATGCATTGAATTATTTAAAGGAAACAGATCATGAATTTTACAGAGTGGAGAAAGATTTCTCGTCAGGAACTGTTTCCATGGATTCACAGATCCAGGGTTACAGAGGAGTCAGTACATATAATTCAGTTATGAATGGAAGTGTAAAAGAATTTGTGAATACCTGTTATCCGGAGTTCCTGTACATGGACAGGAACCGATATACGTTCTGGCCCATTGCACAGGATACATTTTTTGCTTCTTTTATGGGTGTGAGGTATCTTATTTCGGAGAAACCGGACCTTGATGATACGAAATATAAATATCTTCGACAGTTTGGTCAGCTTTTTTTATATAAAAATGTAAAAGAGGCAGATGTTGCAAGGTTTTATGAGAATACTGTTTCTGAAGAAAGTCTTAGAAAATTATGTACCGGAAAAAAAAGAAAGAAGAACAGAGAGCGTATTCTGGAAAATTATCTGGTAACAGAGGATGGGGTAGATATTTCGGATTTTTCTGAACTGACAGAGGTTTTGGAAGAACAGAAAAAATCTGCAGTCACATTAGATGCGGCAGAGAAAGATTCATATTTGACCGGAAGTGTATCGGCGCAGGCAGATGGTTATGTAATGTGCATGATTCCGTGGGAAAAAGGCTGGACGGTGACTGTTGACGGAGAGAAAGTGCAGACCCAGAAAGGAGATCTGGGATTTCTTGCATTTCAGGTTGATAAAGGTGAACACCAGCTGGAACTGACTTATCAGGTTCCGGGACTGAAGGCAGGAATGGCTGCAGGTGTGGTCTGCTGGTTTATCTATATTTCCATATGCTTTTATCAGAGCAGAAAAAAGAAAAGAAATTTATAAATAAAGTGGCTGTCGCACAGGGAAAAATCCATATAAAATGCGACAGCCATTTTGTAATTATAATATTTGTGAGATGTCTGGCAAATCCGCTACATCAGGATTTGATCACTCTGATCATCAGGAACAGGAAGAAAAGCAGGAACGCTGCTCCGATTGCACCGATGATATAATAGGGAACATCTGTATGAGAAGCCGAAAAGGCTTTGGCTGCTTCCATATTTTTCTGACCGGTAATGGCAGCATCGTCGGTTTCCTGCTGTGTATCTTCAAGGACTGCAGTTCCCACAGGGGTTTTGCTGAAGTAATACTGACGCATAATCTGACCGTCAGAAGATGTGTCCTCTGTTGTAAGACCGTCCTCACCGGTACCGTTTGGCACGATCACAGTTCCACCTGAAAGACGGTTAAAATCATTGTCTGCAATCGTCAGAGGAGAAAAATTATCAAATCCGTAGTTGAGAAGTGTGATGGCCTCATTATCTGTGGCACCGGAGGCACCGTGCAAAACCACACATACAAGCTTCATATTATTTTTGGATGCTTCACAGACCAGAGTACTGCCGGAAGCTTCCGTGTATCCTTCTTTTCCGCCGATGCAGGCATCATAATAACCATCGCTTGTGTTATTGATCATTGTAAAATTGTTGGTAAGCACACGGTCACCTCCGGAAACATTTGTTGCCGGGATGGTATAGGAAGTAGTAGCTGCAATTGTGCGGAAAGTGTCATTTTCCATGGCGGTTTCCATGATCAGTGCCATGTCACGTGCAGTTGTGTGCTGATTCTCATCCGGAAGTCCGGTAGGGTTGGTAAAGACAGTATCTGTGCAGCCAAGCTCCTGCGCGCGGGTATTCATTGCCTGCACGAAGGCATCTACAGAACCGCTGATATGTTCTGCTACCTGCAGTGCGATATCATTGGCAGAAGCAACCATGATCGCATACAGGCACTGTTCCATGGTAAATACTTCATCTAACTGAGCGGAAATATTGGCCCCTCCGTCAGTGACACCGGATACACCGGTTGCAGTCATGGTTACCTGATCATCCGGATTACTGTTTTCAAGTGCCAGCAGACAGGTCATAACCTTTACTGCGCTGGCCGGATAAAGTGCCTGATCTGCATTCTTGGAATAGAGAACCGTATTGGTTGAGGTTTCCATTACGATTGCAGCCGTGGAAGAGATGTCAGATGCCTGTGGCCATCCCTCAATCCCGTTGGTAGCGACAACTGAAGGATCGGCAGTCTGTACCTGCTGTGCAGCGGCGGCTGTGTTGTCAGAGGTTTCTTCAGCAGCGAATGCGGGAATCTGTGAAAATACAGTAACTGTACCAAGTCCCAGAGCCAGCAGTGCTGCGGCAATTCTTTTTTTCTTCATGGTATGATAATACTCCTGTTTATAAAAATCTGTAACTTTCTGTCTTTAAATTATTATATGTGGAAACAGTATAACACATTTTCAGCCTTTCTTGCAAAAAATATCATACAATGTTAAAATAAAAAATCATAATAAAAACCGAGGTTATCATATGAGTAAGAAACAATCAGCAGGAGGAAAGATTCAGTGGACGAGAATGCTGAAGAAACTTTCTCCCTATACGATCCAGAAAGGATTTCGTTATCTGAAGCACTATGGTCCGAAAGAATTCTGGATCAGGCTTCATGAACGTTTTGAGCCGGAAGAAATACCGTATGGTCCATGGTATGCGGCATATATTCCGGATAAAGAAACACTGGAAGCACAGAAGAAACAGAAATTTGCCTGGTCACCACTGATCAGTATTGCAGTACCTGCATATCAGACACCTGTGGAATTTCTCAGGCAGATGATTGAATCACTGATTGCCCAGACTTATGGAGAATGGGAATTATGCATTGCAAATGCAAGCCCTGACAATGAGGAGATGCAGCGGGTGCTGGCAGACTATTCAGCCCGGGATCCGCGTGTGAGATTTCATAATTTAAAAGAGAACCTTGGGATTGCTGAGAATACTAACAGGGCTCTTGCTATGGCGAAGGGAGAATTTACAGGTCTCCTTGATCATGATGATCTTCTGGCTCCGAATGCACTGTATGAGGTTGTAAAAGCATTGCAGGAGCATCCGCTGGCGGATGTATTATATACGGATGAAGATAAAGTTACGACAGAACTGGACGAACATTTTCAGCCTCATCTGAAACCGGATTTCAACCTTGATCTGCTCCGTTCCAATAATTATATCTGTCATTTCTTTGTTGTACGCAGCAGTATTGTGGAGAAAACTGGCGGATTCCGAAGGGAATTTGATGGCGCTCAGGACTATGATTTCATTTTTCGCTGCACAGAGAATGCCAGAGAAGTGGTGCATGTTCCGGAAATCCTTTATCACTGGAGAACACACAAGGCATCCACTGCAGATAACCCTGCCAGTAAGATGTATGCTTTTGAAGCCGGTAAGAGAGCGATAGAGGCGAATCTTCTGAGAACCGGTACAAAGGGTGTAGTAAGCCATACACAGGATCTGGGATTTTATCGCGTGAAATATCCGGTGCAGGGACAGCCGTTAGTTTCTGTGATCATTCCAAACAAAGATGAGAAGGAAACTCTTCAGACCTGTCTGGAAATGCTGGAGAAGAATACTTCCTACCGGAATTTTGAGATTATTATCATTGAGAATAACAGCACTACTGAAGAAATCTTCAAATATTACAAAGAACTCTCATCTGATCCAAGGATCCGCCTTCTGCGGTGGGGAAAGGAATTCAATTATTCTGCGATTAATAATTTTGGTGCTTCCCATGCAAGGGGAGAATACCTGTTGTTTCTGAATAATGATGTAAAATCTATTAATCCGGACTGGATGGAAGAAATGCTTGGTGTGTGTCAGCGTCCGGAAGTTGGCGGAGTTGGCGCGAAGCTTATATATCCGGATAATACGATCCAGCATGCAGGCTGTGTGATCGGAATGGGCGGGATTGCAGGACATATGTTTGTTGATATGCCTGCAGACCGTACCGGCTATCTCCATAAAGCATCCCTTTTGCAGGATATGAGCGCAGTTACGGCAGCGTGTCTGATGATGAAGAAGGAAGTTTTTGAGGAGGCAGGCGGATTTACCGAAGAACTGGCAGTGGCATTTAATGATGTTGATCTGTGCCTGAAAGTAAGAAAGAGTAAGCATCTGATCGTATATGATCCGTATGCGAAGCTTTATCATATGGAATCGAAAACCCGGGGTGCTGAGGACAGTGTGGAAAAAGTACGCCGTTTTCAGACAGAGATAGAATATATGCGCTGTCATTGGATTGATATTCTTAAGAATGGAGATCCATACTATAATAAAAACCTTTCTCTCGCCAAGTGGAATTACTCTCTGAAACCGATTCCGGGAATGGAAACAGCAGAAGATGGACAGAAGAAAGAGAAAACGGGGAGGAAATAATGCAGGAAGTATCAGTAATTATTCCGAACTTTAACGGGATGGCTTATCTGGACGGTGTGCTTGCAGGACTTGAATGCCAGACAGTGGATGATTTTGAAGTGATTCTGGTGGATAATGGATCCAGTGACGGGAGCTGTGCATTTGTAGCAGCGAGATATCCCTGGGTGCATCTGATTGAACTGCCGGAGAATTTCGGTTTCTGTAAAGCTGTGAATGAGGGGATCAGGGCATCACGTTCCCCTTACGTATTGCTTTTGAATAATGATATCGAGGTAACGGATAACTTCATAGAAGAAATGACAGATGCTATTAAAAGACATCCGAAGGCTTTTTCATGTGCAGCCAGAATGATTCAGTTTCATGACAGGGACAGACTTGACGATGCCGGAAACTATTATTGTGCACTGGGATGGGCATATGCAAGAGGAAAGGGAAAAGATATCCATACTTATGAGAAGGAAGAGAAGATTTTTGCTTCCTGTGCAGGTGCTGCTATTTACAGAAAGAAAATCCTGGAAAAGATAGGATATTTTGATGAGGAACATTTTGCGTATCTGGAGGATATGGATGTGGGATACAGGGCCAGGATCTATGGATATGAAAACTGGTATGTACCTGATGCCATGGTATATCATGTGGGAAGCGGTACAAGTGGCTCCAGATATAATCAGTTTAAGATCCGGTATTCCTCCAGAAATAATATTTATCTGATTTATAAAAATATGCCGTTTTTTCAGATTCTTATAAATCTTCCCTTTCTTATTGCGGGATTTGGAATTAAAATTCTGTTTTTTGCATTAAAAGGATTCGGGAGAGAGTATATTGCAGGAATTAAGAATGGGTTTCAGATCAGCAGAAAAAATCGGAAAGTACCTTTCAGACTTCGGAATCTTTCAAACTATTTCAGGATCCAGATTGAATTGTGGGCGAATATCTTCAGGCGTTTATGCGGATGATAAAAAAGAAAAATAAATTTTTATTGCTTTTGTAAATCAACTATTATAATATAGAAACGATAAAAAAATGAGGTGACAAAAGATTGCTAAAGGACAATGAAAAGAATTTCAGTCGTCTCCATATGATCATTGATGCAGTTGTACTGGTACTGTCCTATTTCCTGGCGTGGCTGATCCGTTTCGTTGGTCCTATGGCAGCAACCGCAGTCAGAACCAGAAGCTTCCGGCAGTATATGCTGATGCTGGTTTTCATTGTACCGGTTTATCTGCTGCTGTATCAGGCGTTTACATTGTATACTCCCATGCGGATGCAGGGGCGTCGGCTTGTACTGGCTAATATTATAAAAGCCAACTCGCTTGGGCTCCTTATTCTCATGTTTACATTTTACATGATAGATGAGAGTGATTTTTCACGTTCTACCTACATCATGTTCTATGTGATCAATATTGTGCTTCAGTGGTGTGTGCGGATGCTGATATTCATGTTGCTCCGGGATATGAGGGAAAAAGGGCTGAATCAGAAACAGCTGATCTGTGTGGGATACAGTCGCGCGGCAGAGGAATACATTGACCGGGTTCTGGCTAATCCCCAGTGGGGATATGTGATCCGTGGAATACTGGATGATAATGTTCCGGCAGGGACAGAGTATAAAGGAATCAAGGTTCTTGGAAGGATTGCCAACCTGAATGTGATACTTCCGGAGAACCGGCTGGATGAAATAGCTATCACGCTGGGATTAAGTGAGTACTACCGTCTGGAAGAGATTGTGGCACTGTGCGAAAAGTCCGGAGTACACACAAAGTTTATCCCGGATTATAATAAGATCATTCCAACGAAACCATATACAGAAGATATACTGGGACTTCCGGTTATCAATATCCGTTATGTGCCGTTAAACAATACATTCAATGCACTGGTCAAGCGGGTGATGGACATTGTGGGATCTATTGTTGGAATCATAGTAACTTCACCGTTGATGCTGTTGATGTGTCTGATCATTAAGCTGACATCACCGGGACCACTGATCTATAAACAGGAGAGGGTTGGGCTTCATAACCAGACATTCTGGATGTATAAGTTCCGTTCTATGGAGGTACAGCTGGAATCAGAAGAGAAAAAGGCATGGACAGTAAAGAATGACCCAAGAGTAACACCCATCGGAAAGTTTATGCGTCACACCAGTATTGATGAACTGCCACAGCTTTTCAACATACTGAAGGGAAACATGAGTCTTGTGGGACCACGACCGGAGAGGCCGTTTTTTGTGGAGAAATTCAGAGAAGAAATCCCGAGATATATGGTGAAGCATCAGGTTCGCCCGGGACTTACAGGCTGGGCTCAGGTAAATGGTTACCGCGGAGACACTTCTATAAGAAAAAGAATCGAATATGACCTTTATTACATTGAAAACTGGAGCATCGGGCTGGATATCAAGATTATATTCCTTACATTTTTCAAGGGATTTATAAACAAGAATGCATATTAAGATAAGGGGAAAAGGAATGGCTAAACCAGGAAAAAAGAAAAAAATACTGTTTGTGCTTGAAATTATTGTACTTCTGCTGTTTATTGGCGGGCTGTATGTATATGGACAGATTTCTTCCAGGCTTGATAAGATTGAACAGCCGGAATTGAAAAAAGAAAAAATAGTCGTAAATCAGGAAGCACCGAAAATGACAGGATATAAGACCTATGTGCTGTTCGGTATTGACTCCAGAGGGGCAGACTCCAAGTATTCCGCTCAGAACAGTGATACTATGATCATTGTAAGTGTAAATAATGATACAAAAGAAGTACGGATGGATTCTGTGTACAGGGATACACTTCTTAATGTTGGTGATGACACATATACGAAGGCAAACGCAGCCTATGCACTGGGTGGACCGGAACAGGCGATTTCCATGTTGAACACAAATCTGGATCTGGATATTTCCGATTATGCCACAGCTGATTTTTCAGCACTTGTAGAAGTAGTGGATGATCTGGGCGGTCTTGATATTCCTTTGTCATATGCTGAAATTGAACATATGAATAACTATTGTGTGGAAACGTC
>UMIU01010253.1_pt1 | contig 93860 bp, 93 predicted proteins | sample 1965871 | NCBI WGS metagenome assembly UMIU01 (sample SAMEA4836132, study PRJEB28245) | human gut metagenome | biome: gut microbiome; material: fecal sample | place: Denmark | collected 2008
CGATTTGCGGTTAAATTGTTGATATATAGCATATTATAAATTGTAAGCAGAATCTTTATACATATATAAATATACATATCAATAATAATATTGTCAATAATAGCAAGATTGACGCAAACATATCTTATATTTGCATTGTTATTTCAAATATGTATGTTTAATGTAAAATTTAAGTCAAATGCCTAAAGTTAATTTCACTAAGACCCGTAAAGCTGCTTATAAAGAAGCTAATGTTCGCAGTATTAAAAAGAATGAAGAAATCATTTGTAATATTGTTCCTACTGCTTTTGCTGTTAACAAAGAACATGTTCAAAAAGATATTATTGTTGATTATCTTAATCGTACAACTATTACTTTTGATAGAATTAAAAGAGAAAAAAGTTTTATTCAAACTTCTTATCATTGGAATTATTGTTTAATAAATATAAGTGCTCAAGCTCTTTGTATAGTTGGCAGCATTCTTGATAATCTTAAAGCCAATAGTAATCTTGTTGATATTAGCAATAATAAATATGCTGTATCTAATTCTCGTAATTATTATCGAGGTGTTGTTGAACTTGAGAAACATAATCTTATTAGACTTACCAATAAAAAACATATTATTGTTATTAATCATAATGATATTTTTCTTGGTAATTTTAATAGATTTTGTGAACTTTATAATGATATTTATGGTGACATGGAAGTTGCTGTTGATGGCCGTGGTCGTATAATCCTTTAAATTAATAAATATGAAAGATATATTAAATAAAGCTCTTGCTGCTAATGCTAACACGGATGCTGTTGCTAAAGTTATTGACGCTGTTGTTAATACTCCTCGTCAAGATGCTCGGCCTAAGACTGATAAAGAAGCTGCTATTAAGCGCAGTCTTGCTGTTGAGGAAGCTCTTGCTAAAAGATATAAAGCTCTTCAATATGCTGTTGCGGATGTAATCGCCAATGCTGTTTATGGTCATATTGCTATTGCTCAAGCTGCTGATGATATTATTAAGCTTGTTACTGCTGGAAGAATAATTGATATTGAAGATTATATTTGGAGTGCTAAAACTGTTCATAAGCTTGATGATGATGCCGATAGTGTAGCTAATGCTAATGCTAATCATATAGTTAATGTTGATGCTGCGGGTAAAGGTAAGGATAAGAGTGATAGAATAGTGTTTAGAAGAGATGCTAATGGGAGAATATTTGAGCTTAGAGGTGTTAATAATGATGCTCCTGATGAGCTTTATTAAGATTATGATGCCGATTAAGAGTATTAAATTTGGAACATAAGAATGATGTATTTGGATATGATTGTATAGTTGTTGATGAAATTTGGAACATTAAGGATGTAAGTGTGGCTGTTGGTCTGGCTGTACTTCCCATTCCACCGCCTTATAACTTCCAGTTATCTCCCATAACCTAAAGTTATTCTCCCCTCTACCTCTTCTAACTTTCCCTTTTACATTCTCATTTCTATTCCCTATTATAGCTTGTCTAACATTCCCAGATTTATCCTCTCTTCTACCTTTTCTTATTTCTCCTTTTATATTCTTATTCTCATCTTTTCTTTTAGCTTGCCTAATATCTTCTCTTATATCTCTTCTCCCATCGCCATTAGCTCGTCTATTCACATCTCTTTTCGCCTTCCCATTAAGCGCCTTACCTGTACCTCGTGTACAAGAGCTAACCTTAGCTTCTTTAACTCGTCCATTATTAGGCGCACTACGAGCTGCTATTGGCATTAAATATAGCTTTATTAGCTTCATTACGTTCATCTTGATTAGGCTTAGCCTCAATAAAAGCCTCATCGAGCCTTATTATTAGCTTCAATAAGATTAGCTTTATCAGTTTTATTATCTTCATTAATAGCATTCGCTATAAGATTATGATTAACATTGTTATATTTATCCTTGTTATTATAATTTTTGTAGTTTTGCTACGAATAAGATTTATTCTACTGATACTAAGCCTTTGTATCATTGTCGCTAATACTATTACCAATATTGGTAACAATTTGATAAATAATTTCCTATATTGTTTTGGTCGTATAAATATAGTTTCTATATTTGTTGCCATGATAATAAAACCAACAATAATATTAATCTTTTAAATTTTACTGTTATGGAAGAAAATGTTCCTACCAATGAAGCTGCTGTTGTTACAGCCGCTGCTCCTGTTAATCAACCAAGTAACAAACAAGACAGAAAAACTGTTATTCCTAAAGGTGTTCCCGAAAGCACTGCTAAAATTGCTGCTTTTCTTAATTTCAATTGTGATATTCGTCGGCATACTGCCAAGAATATTATCGCAGCTGCAAAAGAAAGTGGTCTTGTTAAACAAGATAGCAAATGCTATGTGAATTTCCTTTGGAATAAATTCCAGCTTAAAGAAAATGGTCTTAATAAAGAATTTCTTTATACTGAATATTTCTTTATCCGTGCATTCTTTAAGAGTTTTGAAGATATTGCTCGTGATACTGGCGTTGTTCTTGAAAACTTCTTTGTTGACAATGATATTCACGGAGAAGATGTTCTTGCCAATACCAATAATAACGAATAGTTTGTTCACCTGCCCCGTAGAGGATAACCTAAGCTAAATAACCTGCTTTATTTCATTCTCAATTTGACAATGTTATTCTTTATCGGGGCAGTACTCTAATTGCTTCTATATATGGAAATAGTTTATATTCCACCTCAAAAAGAAGATAATAATGTCGCTGGCGTTACTATTGATGCCGAACTTGTTAATACTGATTTAGATAACAGTTCTGAATATAATGGAATTATGCCAGATGATACTCCTTATAGTAACGATTTTGGTTTTTATGATTAAATTAAAAATTATATTATTATGAAAAAAGAAGATGCTAAGAAACTTGCTTTTGCTATTGCTTGTGAAATGATTGGCTGCAATGGTGATTGTGATAATTGTGATAAAGACAATGTTGAAAGAAGACGTCAAGATATTATTAACAAGCTTAATGATAAAGCTGCCGATTGTCTTGAACTTGCTAAATCTTTTAAAGAAACTACTCTTGCTGAACAAAGAGAACTTATCTTTGATAAAGGTAAACATTTCGATGTTCTTGAACGAGTTCTTGCTATTCATGATGTTCTTGAGTTAGCCAGAGATATTGAACTCGGTTCTCTTAAAAATCTTCTCGATGCTTTCAATATCTATCGTAAACTTATCAAGAACTGGAACAACAATATCAATCATATTGTTGAAGATGATTTGAAAGTTCTTGATAATATTTATTGGAACAGATTTAATGCTATTGAAGAAAATAAAGAAAGAACCAATACAACTGTTGACCTTTCCGGTATTTCTAAAGAAGATTTGGAAAAAGAACTTGCTCGTAGAGCCAATAAATGACAATCTGTTCGTACATATATTTCTACATGGATTTGTTGCCTTATTGTTCGTGAGAATAGTAATGCTCGTAAAACTTAATTTCTAAATGATTGACTTACTATTGCAGTTCGTGAGAATAGCAATAGTTCTATTTATTTTGTGCATTTAGTTAGATAGTGTTTGTTTTTATTAATGTTTGTCATAGTGCAGAAGCGTCTGCGATTTTAGTTATCTGTTTTATTAAACTTAATTATTTGTCTTGACAATGGTACGGTTCGTGAGAATAATGCTATTATTCTTTCTCTAACTGATGATGGCGAATTGAAGCCGAAACAATGAAGCTTTCCATCCTCTACGGGGGGTGATTGCAGCTAAATAGGTTCTTGTTAATTTTTATTTAGTTCATTGTCTTAGAGTTTAAAAGGTTAGTTATAACAATGCTACTTGTGTTGAATGCGAACCTATGTTTACAAATCTGTTTTGTCATAGTGCCAGTACCGTTCGTGAGAATAGTGCTGGCTTTTTTGTTATTGCTAATTATTATTTACTTAATAAATATACTTATGGAACAAACTATTTCTAATCCCAAATTCTTATTGTCATTAATAGTAATATTGCTATTTTTGACTATGATTGCGTTTACGTTTATACGTTATTTATGTAAAGTTGTTGCTCATCTTAAATATTGTTCAGAGATTGCTTATCAGCATATTGAACAACTTAAGAAATGGCAAGAAGAAGACCGTAGTTTAATGGTTAAGATTGTTGCTAACGGTAAGGATATTATCGAGTTTAACAATAAACTTATCAAAGATAATGAAAATCTTCGTAAAACTCCTGAACAAAAATCTAAATAACTATGGATAATATTGAAGAAATTATTGATGCTGATGTTAGAGATAAAGCTGTTGAAGATATGGCTGCTTATAAAGTCGGCGATGTTGTTTGGGTAATACCCGAAAAACGTTTTGGAATTATCGAAGACCGTAGTCTTGCTAAAGATGCCAATAAAGTTCTTTATCGTGTTCGTACCGCTCCGCAGTTAGTGATAAGCTGCATTTCGGAGAAGTGCTTAAGCAGACCGCCACACATTCGTAGATAGGCTTCTTTTGCCCGTCATGCGATTTTCTATATCGAAATGATTAATCTATCGTTCTCGAATAAAAGTCGTGTGACGAGGCTGTAAATGCGTTATTTTCTTATTATATAATAAAATTATTTTGCTATGATTAATTATACAAATCCAGATAGAGAACGTTTTGTTAATATTGCTGCTATGGCTTTGTTTAACGTTCCTGCAAATGAAGAAGTTACAGTTGTTGATATTATTGATAAACTACGTTCTCATTATCAGATAATTGTTGCCGCTGATTATTATCCAAATATTTGTTGTTATTATCCTTATATTCGTACTACACAATATGTACCAAAACGTATTAGCAACAAAGCCTTGGTTAATCATCTTGCCGAGATGAAACCTAATATTTGTGTTATTCCATTTGATACTTTTGGAAAATGTATATCGCATGCTATATTTCTTGCTTTTGCTTATCTTGTTTATACTAAAACAAATGACGATGCTCTTTTAAATAAGATTCTTGATAATAATGCTAATGATATTTATGTTGTTAAGCATTTCATGGATGTTGATATTATATCTATTAAGAATTTTATTACTTCTGTTCTCACACATGTAGATTTGCAACAGGCTATTAATGTTTATCTTAAATAACTTACTATTATGTTTGGATTTAGTAATGATTGTAAGAAAGACATTAAGATTAACATTATGCTTAATGCTCTTATGGAAGATAATACTAATGACATAGAGAAAGTTGTTGCTTTCTTTCATGGTAATTTTGGTATTTGGTGTCATGCTGATAAAAGAAATAATTATTATAATCTTGTTATTCATATTTCAGGAGATAAAGAAATTGAAAATATAGTAGTTAATGGTGTTTATTATATTACTAAAGAGAATGCTTTAATAAATGGAATTAAGATTATTCTTGCTTATATTTATTATCTCTGTGCTTTTACTCCTGATGATGCTTATAAAATTGTCGATAATAATTCTTTTTATGTTAAGGCTATAAAATGTATTAAATGTACAGCTAATAGCATTAACGTTAGAATGAAAGATAGATTTGATAATTATCATCTTACTAAAATTGATTGTGATTTTCCTGCTCTTGTTGAATCTTTAAATTTTTAATATTATGATGAAACTATATTCCTCTACTAACGATGCAAGCGTTGTTATTATTGTTCTTGGTAAAACAGAAGAAAATTGCCAAAAAGCTGCTACTCGCTATTTTGTTAACAATCATATTAAAGGTGCTGCTGTTCCTATTGACCTTGTTAAGTCTACTTATTCTGTTGAAGAAGAATCTACTATTATTTCTTTTGACGTTCGTAAAGTATGAGGTGGCAAGTAAAGTTCTGGATTAAAGCTGCAATTATAATTATTATTGTTCTTGTAGCTATTATTTGGTCTACTACTGCCATTGCCGTTCTGCTTGCAGATAAGATGACTTGATGTTGTTTGCATCCTCTACGGGGGAGTTAAATCGTGATACTATGGATATTGTTACTGATATTATTGTTATTCTTGTTTGTCTTAATATTTGTCTTGTAAACGAATATGTATTTCATAACAAGTATGACACTCAAAGTATTTGGATTATTATTGCCGTAATTGCGGCTTATTTATTATTTATATATGTTTAATTTAACCAATGTAAAGTTATGGGAAAATACGATGAAGTTGGAGTCGTTAACGTTCTTAAAAGAATGTCTGGTATCAGCATTGATGCTAATGTTAAAGTTATTACTGTTACTAATGGTATTCCTCTTGGTAACAGTACTAATGGCAAACTGGATTTTCTTTGCAATTATTGCGGGTATAAGAAAATCTATAAAGATAATGTCCCACCCCGTAAAGGAGAGAAGAAAGATGATGCTGATGCCACTGCTGATATAAATATCAAGCACAAACCTAAAGACATTCTTGCTGCTAAAGTAAACAAGATTATGACTCGTAAACGTTAAAGTCATGGTTAAGTTTAATTTCTCTTTATCTGCGCTTCAACCTAAAAAGCGTTCTCCTGTTAAGAAAGATGATGTAATAGCAAGAAATGTAACAGGTAAAGTTATTACTGTTGATGGAGTTCTTAAATGCTATATCAACAATCCTTATCTTGGGCTTAATGGTTCTTATTTCTTTGACCCTGACAGTCATAAAACGTTTAAACGTAAAACTGTTTATTTTCGTGGTAAAGATAAATATGGACATCGTATTAAGATTATTCGAGATAAAGAAAGTCGAATTAGTATGAATAAGAAATTCTATTCTGCTATTGCTGATGGTCTTATTGTACGAGGTAATTTGATTAAGGATGCTCTTGGCATTATTCGTTTTCATGTTATTGTTCGTTACAATCCTTCTGATGTAAGAGAAATATCTGATGCTTATAAAGAATATGAAGAATACATTAATAAAGAAAAAGAAGTAAATACAGATAATGGAGTTTGTCCCAAGTAAAAGAAATCAAGAAACTGTTACTCTTAATAAAGGGCAACAAAAGGCTGTTGATAATCTTATACAATTTATTGCTTCTCCGTTTTCTACAAGTAGTAACGTACAAGCTTTATGTGGAGCTGGTGGCGTTGGTAAGACTTTTGTTATGAAATATGTTATTGAACATTGTCGTTATACAAGGTCTATGATTATCTGCGCTGCGCCTACGCATAAAGCTTGTCGTGTTCTTGCTAACGCTACTAAAATGAAAGTTGATACTATTCAAAAACTATTTGGTTTTCGTCTTGATGTTGACATTGAAGATTTTGACCCAAATAATCCAGCTTTCAAACCTGTTGGTAGCGTTAAGTTTAATGGCGATACTACACGAGTTCTTATAATTGACGAAAGTTCGATGCTTAATCGTGCTCTTGTTAATTATATACTTGCTTATTGTAGAAAACAAGAAATTAAGGTTATTTTTATTGGCGATGATAGCCAGCTTGCTCCTGTTAAAGAAACTGTTTCTTATGCTTTTAAAGTAGCGAGTAAAATCAATCGTCTTACTGAAATTGTTCGACAAGAAGATACTAATCCTATTCGAGAGCTTCTTGACATTCTTCGTATAGATATTAAGAATAGAAGTTATAATTTTCTTTCTTATATTTGTAATCATCGTAAGGATGTTGTTAACGGAAAAGGTTATATAGTTGTTGGTAATGCTGAATTTAAACAACTTATTAATCGTGGTTTCGTTGATAAAGATTTTGAAAAGAATGTAGACTTATATCGTCTTGTTGCTTATACAAACAAAGCTGTTACTGGTTGGAATAATCATATTAGGAATGTTACGATTAAAAATGCTGACAGGTCTATTCTTAACAATAATGATTTGATTATGAGTTATACTACAATAGTTGACGAGTTCAATGATATTATTATTAATAATAGCGAAGATTATATTATTCGTGATATTCTTAATTTTGTTGACCAAGATTACGGCTTTAAAGGTTTTATGGTTAAGTTTCAAGCTATTCATGGCGGTGGAATTACTAAACCTTTGTTTGTTATAGACCATAGAGATGCTTACACTTTTAATACTTATTGCCAAGAACTAAACTATCTTATTGAAACTGCTAAAGCTGCTCAATCTTATGATAGAAGTTCCAAATGGAAAAAGTATTTTGAATTTAAGCGTAAATATCTTCTTCTTTGTGATGTTCGAGATACTCTTGGACGTATTATGTTTACACGAGATATTGACTATGGATTTGCCCTTACGTCACATAAGGCTTAACTTGGGTCTTGTAAAACTCTTCTAACTGCTGGAAACTCGTGAAGTTAATAACGCTACAACATAAGATGAAAATCTAAGTGTGAATGCTTGAAAAGTTATTAATATATGACAATCAGCAACCAAGACTGCTCATTTTGATGCGAATCAAGATAACAGTAAGGCTCAACGACTATCCCGAAAGGGAGTACTACAAATCATAAAATTTGTAGGAAACGGAGAGAAACTATACATAAATTTATTATATTTGTTTCTAAATTAATTAATCAATTATTAATATGAAAACAAATATTTATGGACTTGTGCATCCTGATACGAAACAGGTTGTATATGTAGGTAAAACTACTAATAGTATTGAAAATCGTCTTAAAGCTCATTATTGGAAATATAATGAAGTTCTACGAGGAAAACGAAATTATACTAAACTTTTTCGTTATATTGAAGAACTTCTTCCTAAAAAACTTGAAGTTATACTTCTTAAAGAAGTTATTCCTTCTAATGGTTTTAATCTTTCTAATTTTTATGAGTCTTTTTATATTAAGAAATATAGAGAAATTAATCCAAATCTTCTTAATGAAACGGATGGCGGTGATGGTGGTTATACTTATAGTTGTAAATCAAAAGAAGAAATAAAGAGGATTAATGATAAAATATCTAAATCTCTTAAAGGTCGAACTTTTGGTAAACAACCGAAAAAAAGTCTTTCTAAAAAAGGAACTAAAAATCCTGCTGCAAGAAAACTTGATAAACCTATTTTTTGTTTTAAATGCGGTAAACTTATTACTAAAATTGAATATTTATTTGAAATAAATGATTTGGTTGGAAGTAAATATGCTGCTGGTAATGTTGCTAAACAACTTAAAACAAAAGTTTCTTGTAGTGCAGGAGAATACGATTTTATTAAAAGTATAGTTTAAGATATAGTCTGGCTTATATTGAAAGATATAAGATTTAATTTGCAAGGCAGTACATATAAAAACGTTTTTGTTGATATAAATGATATGGTATTTGATAAGAATGGACATCCTTATACAAATGCTGATGATTTGCTTCGACGTCTTTATGTTGCTTGTTCTCGTGCTTCTGATTTCTTAGTTTTAAACTATGGCTAAAAAGAAAGTTCAAATAGATAAAGCTTCTGATTTTGGCAAATATATAGGCAAAAATTGTATTACCAGTCATGGCGATAAAGGTATTATTGTTGGTTATACAGTTGAACTTAATCTTTTTATTATTGCTCTATTAGAAGGAACCGAATATTCTTGGGATATGGTTCAAGACGAACATCTAAATTACGATATTGCTGAAAGCGATGATGTTATTCTTGTTCATTCTCCAATGTTTAAAGGTTATTGCTATGATAGATGTGTTATAATAGAAGAATGATTTTCTATATGACTGTTGATACATGCGCCTATTGTGCTTCTTGCCCCAATCGGTTATTTAATGCTGGTCGTAATATTGAAGTAGGAATTGGTTGTATTACTTCTGATACTGTTCTTGTTATTCCTCGTGCTTATGGTAAGGAAAATAGAGATAGATTCATTGGTATATTAAAAGCTATGTGGCTTGATATAACTAATTATGAACTACTTGAACAATGTTATGTTACTTATGATATTAAGTGTCCTCGGTATCCGTCTTATAACGTTACTAAAGATGCTAATATTCATTGTAATCGAATTATGTGTCAAGAACTTGCTTCTATTAAATATAAGTTTATGATAATCTTTGGACGTGCTTGGAATACTGTTCTTCCTGGAAATAGTACTTTTAAAAGCTTTTATTCTAATGGTTATCATATTCTTTATATTCCTCTCAATTTAACCAAACTTGGTGATGCCGAGCATATTAAAGCTGTAAAAAGCAAACTTGCTAAAGCTATTCAACATTTTAACAAATATAGATATATGAGAACTTAACGTTATGCTCCGAATAGAATGTTTCGATGTCGAAGTACTTCCTAATTTCTTTTCTATTACTTTTGTTGATTTGGCTGACTATCTTAAAGCTTTTGAAGATTGTGTTAATGATAAAGGAAAGAAAATTCCTCTTATTCAGAAACTAACAGTTGGGGTTATTAAAGATAGGCTTAGTCGAATTAAAAACAAAAAGTTTTACATTACTGCTACTGATGACAGTCAACTATTTAGTATGGTTGATTATATTTATAAATTTGCTATTGACAGTAATGGTATTCCTGCTCGTACAGACTTATATGGATACAATAGTAAAAGTTATGACAATCTTATGGTTGCTGCTTTTCTTATGTATTTTAATCAGTTTGATACTACCAAAGAACTTATAACTAAACTTTTCCAAACAAGTAAACGTATTATTGAACTTCAGAATGATAAGGAAGCTGGTAAAAATGATTTCTTTCTTCGTAGTCTTAATAAGTTTAAACTTCCTTTTGTTGGAGTTGATGTTATGAAAATCTTTGCTCTTAATAAAGCTGGTTCATACAACGATAGTCAAACAGGAGAAAAGAAATATATTCCTAAAGGTCTTAAACAAACTTCTATTAATCTTCAATGGTATGAACTTCTTGAATATGAACTTCCGCCTATAAATGAGAAAGAAGCAGAATATTATCGTAAAGATGTAAAATACAAAGGATATAGTCTTGAAGAACTTAATAACACTATTGATAAGTGGGATAGGTATATTCTTGATGAATATATTCCTGATATGCTTCATTACAATCTTAACGATGTTTTTATTGTTGCTGAAATAGTTCGTCTTAAACCTGATGAAATTAAATCTCGTTATGCTGTTAGCGCAAGTTACGAAGTAGATGTGCTTAATAGTAGCCGTAGTAATATGGCTGATGTTCTTTTTCAGAAATTCTATACTAAATTTAGTGGTATTCCTTATGACCGTTGGAAAGACGGAAGAACCGAACGTAAAGCCATGAGTATTGGTAAGATTATTTTTGATTGTGTTAGGTTTAAAAATCCTCAACTTCAAGAATTACTTGCTAAACTTAGAAAGACTGTTGTTTATCGAGTTAATAAAGATTCTCTTCAAGAAGAGATTGTTATTGGCAAAACAGTTTATAATTTGGCTACGGGCGGTCTTCATAGTAAAGATATTCCTATGGAAATATGGAGCACTACTAAATGGAATGGAGTTTATCGTTCCTCTACGGGGGAGATAATTGATAAACCCGTAGATTCACGTCTTTATACAATTCTTCATTTCGATATTGCTTCATATTATCCTTCAATCATGGCTTATTATGGAGTTGCACCTGCTCATATGGTTAAAAGTGCTTTTCGTAATCTTATTCAATGGATGAAAGATACTCGTGTTACAGTTAAGCATTCTGATGAAGCTATTGTAGACGGTATTCCTCGTGATGTTCTTGCACTTGTTCTTAAGATAGTTATTAATTCTATTTATGGTAAATTTGGTTTTGAAAACGGTCCTCTATATGACCGCCTTGCAACTCTTCAAGTTACTATAAATGGTCAATTAATGATGCTTATGCTTTGTGAAGAACTTGAAGCTAATGGTATTCGTATTATTTCTGCTAATACTGATGGTATTATGGTTAAGGTTTATGAAGACCAAACAGAAACTTTTAATGCTATTTCTAAAGATTGGCAAAAAAGAACTGGTATGAGTGCTGATAGTGATGTTCTTCATTGTCTTATAGCTCGTGATGTGAATAATTATATTGCTCAATTTCGAGTTAAAGATAAGAAGACTGGCGAGTTTAAACTTGAAGATGAACTTAAAGGAACGTTTAATCCTCTCATGTATCTTAATGACCTTCAAAAAGGTTATAGTATGCCTATTGTTAGTAAAGCTGTTTATGATTATTTTATTAATCATATTCCTGTTATGGATACACTTAAAGCTGCAACTAATATTCTTGATTTCTGTATGACGCAGAATGTCGGGAAAAATTTCCATATTATACAAAGAAGAGTTGTTAATAATGAGGTTGTTGATGAAGTTTATCAAAGATATGTTCGTTTTTATGTAGCTAATAACGGATATGTTCTTATGAAAGTTCATAACATTAGTGGACAAAAGGAACGATTTGCTGCTGGTACTGTTGTTCAAATATGCAATTCTCTTGATGATACTCCTATCGAACTTAGAAATATTGATTATGGATATTATTATAGAGAATGTATGAAGATAATAGAGCCTGTTAAACTTGGTATCTCACCAAAAGGAAAAGGAAAAACAAGAGTTAAGAAATATGCTGGTATGTATAATAAATTGTTTGACGATGATGAAACCGATTAAAATTGGAGATAAAAATTTTATTTTTAAACTTCGTAATGTTAGTAAAGTTAGAAATAAAAATATTGATAGTCTTCCCGGAGAAATTTGGAAAGATACCGATTATTACGGTTATCAAATAAGCAATAAAGGTAGAGTTAAATCTCTTTTTAAAAATATTATTCTTAGTCAACAAATTATTAACTCTGGCTATTATGCTGTAACTTTTAGTATTAATGGCAAAAGTAAAGGTCTTCTTATCCACAGACTTGTTGCTAAAGCTTTTATTGATAACCCTAATAATCTTCCTGAAGTTAATCATATTGATGAAAATAAACTTAATAATGCTGTTGAAAATCTTGAATGGGTTACTGGTGTAGAAAATAAACTTCGTAGTAATGTTTTTAGAAAAGGAGCTGATGCAGTATCTGTTCCAGTTATTGCTATAAATAAGTTTAATGAAAATAGCATTATGCACTTTAATTCAATTGATGAAGCAGCAAGAGCATTTGGTGTTTGGAGTAATTCTATTAAGGTAGTTCTTGATAAACCTAATAGATTTTGTCGTTATTATAAATTTATTAGAAATGAAAATCCCAAATAACTATTACGATATTGCTACTCGTTGGGTTAGTGAATTTAATGCCAATGGAACTTATATTTATACTCTTGACGAGGACATAACTCTTCTTTGTCTTGAAATTTGTCAAAGGAGTATTGCTAAAAATCCTGCTACTAAAATTATTATTATTGTTGATTGTTATGCTACTCGTTCTGCGGTAGTTAATACTCTTAACAAAAATAATATTCCTACTACTAATTATACTGCATTAAGTGCCGATTATATTCGACATGATGTTAACTATCGTTACAATATTGCTATTTATGTAAATCTTAAAACTATTGCTGGTGTTCGTGCTGTTGCATCTCGAACAAAGTATGGTTTATTTATTATGAATAACGCTATTGGTAATGATAAATATTCTGCTGCTGATAAAGCTGAAGTTTATAAGCTTTTTCCGCCAATGAATAGTGCTAAGATTACAGACATTACATCTGTTATCTCCCCCGTAGAGGAACATCGTATCATGCTTGGCTTTACTAAAGCTGGTGATAAAGAGAAGTATGAGGAATATACTGATTATATTACTGGTTGTATTAATATCTTTGGTAGTTTTGAAACTATGGAGTTTGCTCGTAATGGTAACAAATATACCGGAGAAAGTGCTGAACAAGTTCGTCTTGGTATTGCTGCTTATAATGGTTGGAGTGATAAACTCGACCCAAATAATCCTTTTGATAAAGAAGTTGATTCCTATTTTAATCCTACTTCTCTTGAAGAACGAGCTAATACAGCTTATAATATCATGCGAGAACGAAAGAATCTTCTTACCGATAATTATAGTAAATTTGATGCTATTTTAGATTTGCTTAATAATCAGCTTAAAGGTAAGAAAGTTCTTATTGTTTCTAAGCGTGGTGAATTTGCTGCTGCTATAACTGAATGTCTTCTTGAGAATGGTATTGCTTGTGGTGATTATCATGATGCTGCTGCTCCTAAAGCTATTATTGACGAAAGAACTGGAGATTATGTACGTTATAAATCTGGAAACAATAAAGGTGAAATTCGTCTTTATAAAGCTCAAGCTCTTTCTAATCTTAATGTCGAGCGTTTTAATCTTGACGCCAATTCGTGCGATTTAAGCGACTTTCAGAAGTCCACCTTATTATATGTATTGAGTATAAAAAATCGTTCCTATACGGGGTTGGAATGCAGCGTAGACGCAGTTATTTTCACTACCCCGTTCAACGATACTATTGATGAGTTTCGTTATCGTTATAACGGTGTTCATTTTAATACAGATAAGGCTGTATTTTATAAGTTGTATCTTGCTGGCACGATTGAGGAGAAAGAACTAAACAAGGAGAAAAACAGCCCGATGCACGAAATTGTTAAAAATGATAATCAACAAAATTTTTTCATTGCTGATGATTGTTAGTTTAAAGATAATATCTATCTTTGTCAATGTAATCAAGAACAAAAAGTTAGGTCTTTGAAATAATGGAGAATAAAGAAACGAATGAACGACAAGAAGTAGTTGCAGATGTTGTTCCTACTGCAACTAAAGATGAAAATCTTCCTGTTAATCATGCTCGTGGTTTTAGTTCTATTAATCTTTTTGATGCTAAGCAACAAGCTGCCGCTGAAATGCTTATCACTAAGATTATGAGAAGCGAAAAAGGTGGTGTTAAGTCTGTCAATGACGGTCTTGCTATCCTTATGCGGGCACAAGATTTAGGTCTTCCTTTTAGTACATGTATTGAACATATTCATGTTATTAATGGTAAGACTGGGACTGATATTCATATTATTAAAGCATTATTGTCAAGGGCAGGAGTAACTTGGGAACTTATCAAAGATTATACTCCTCAGTATGAATATACTGATGGCTTTAATGTTTATGCTGAAAATCTTCTTCCAGAGTTTTGTATTAAAGCTATAAATGCTGATGAAGCTACTAAGAAAGCAGAAGCTGATACTGAACATGTATATGTTTATCCCGTTAAGTGGTATCAAGATTTTAATGGGAATACTTATCGTGAATATCAGCTTACTGAACATCATCAAGTAGCTGTTAATCAGAAACATGCTAATAATATTATTGCTCAAAAGAAGATACCTATAACTCGTATTCCGGCTAAGCCTATTGACTTTGTTACGGAGTATGACCTTTGCCGTATCGTTAATGGTAAAGAAGTTCACGCTATTGGACATTTTTCTTATTTAGAAGCTCAAGCAGCAGGTATGTTCACGAAAGATACATATCAAAAATATGCTCGTATTCTTATTGGACATCGGGCTTTTACTTATGCAGCTCGTGATATTGCTTCGGATATTCTTTTTGGAGTAATGGAAACTTCTGAATTGAAAATTGTTAGTGGTCGTGAACTTAACGATGCGGATATTATCGACATTAGTGCTGAAAGTGTCGATTAATTTATTGATTACCTTTTCTTTTATTATATTGTTTAACATTTTAAAAAACGTATTTGTATGAAAACTTTTGCAAATGGTAAATTGAGTTTTGGTCTTGGTGCAGTTAACGTTGCTAAACGTGGTGTTGTTAGTGAACCTGAATTGGTTATTAATCCGACAGTTGGAGCATTCCGTATTACTCCGCCCGTATCTCGTGCTTTGGGTTTGGCTAACGGTGACTATGTAATGTTTATTTCTACTGTTGCCGAAGTTGACAAGGCTATTGCTGAACGTAATCCGGAACTTGTTGCTCTGTGTGCAGAAAACGGTATTGACATTAATACTCCTGAGGGCGTTGCCGCTATCCATGCTGAATTTGACGAATGGGGTATTGCTAAGGGTGTTCAGTTGTTTGACGCTAAGGGTAATCCTGTAATGTGCAAAGAACGCATGACTGCTGCCGACAAGCTGCTTTATGTTAAGAATAACTTTGCAGCTATCCTTGAAAGTGCTATTCAGAATGGCGACCCCGATTTTGCCGCTTCTCTGCAAGCCGAGGGAATTACAGAAGAACAACAAATCGCAATGCTGGCTAAGACTATTGATGCCGATGAAGTTGAAAAGTATTCTGGTGCTAAATGTGCCAATTCTTCCAACTTGTCCGGTACTGGTGTAGCTCTGACTTTCTCTGATGCTGCTGTTTGGGCTACACTGAAAGCTGATTTGGGCGAGGCAGCTAAGACTGTTAATCGTACTTTCGAGGTAGATGTAACTGAACTTCGTACTGGTATCTATCATGACGGTTGCAAGAACGTTGAAGTTAAAGTTGCAATGCTTGGTAAATACAAAGACGAAACTCCGACCCGTGGTCGTAACGTAGACGCTTCTAAGAAAGAAGCTGCTGTCGACGAAGCTGCTGCTGAATAATTCTCCGTTATTTAGATAACTAATATAAAAGGCGTACATGATACTATTGTTGATTGTACGCCTTTTTATTTGTCTTTATTTTATTAACCATTTAAACGTTTAAATTATGCCAACTACAAAAATGGCTGCTAATGCGCAAGCAGCCGAAGTAGAAAATGTTGCTGCTGATGCAGCTGTTGAAGAAAACAAAGTAGGAAATCAACCAACCGCTGAAGCTCCTAAGAAACGTCGTCGTGGTCTTTCCGAAAGTCGTGGTACTGCTCGTCTTAAATTTGATGAACGTGACATTGACCAAGCTACTCATCTTTTCAAAGGTCATCTTGAAACAGTTGAACTTGCTTGGGCTACTGAGAAAGAAGATAGCGGTCGTGCTTCTTTTGCAGGTCTTTCTGTTCCAAGTTTAGTATTTACTTTTGCAAGTAATGCTAAAGATGCAATTGCTCGTAAGTATGTTACTCTTCGTTTCTCTCCTGTTGAAAGCAATGCTCTTACTATTCCTGGCGCTGCCGATGAATGGAAAGTTAATCAAGTCTTTGATTATCTGAAACATATTCTGAACGTGTTCGTTCTCAAAGGTAAGCCTATGCCGGAAGAAATGGCTGATGCTCTTGAACTTCCTTACGAAGACTTTAACGAGCAAATGGAATATGTTCCTGTTGAACCTGAAGAAGTTCTGGCTGGTTGGAGAGTTCTGTTTGAGAATTTCATTGCTATTATGGAAAACAATGGTAAGCCTGTTTACAAAACTGCTGCTGGTTCTTATATTCCTCTTTGGATGAAGCTGCTTCGCTTTACTAAAGTTAAGAATGCTTGGAAACCTATTGTAAGTGGTAACGGTGCTGGCGATTTCGGTTTCAACGGTTTTGTTGGTGAAGGTGTTATTGAAATCTTCGACCAAACTAAAGCTCCAGTTCTCCATGTTGACCCAACTAAAGAAAGCTTGATTTATCGTGAAACTGCTAAAGCTCCGATTGCTCCTGCGATTCCAGGCGCTCCTGCTGCTGGCGGTGTTTACAATCCGCAAGTACCTGCCGGTGCTCCAGTAGGCGGTTATGGCGCAGCTCCTATGCCTGCTTCTCCCGCCGCTGCTACTAATCCTGCTGATGATTTGCCGTTCTAAGCTGCTATTATTGGCGAAAAATAAGTAGTAAATAAATTTGGCTGTAAGGCTGTGAATTGCTATATTGGCGGTTCACAGCCTTTTTATTTTACTACTATCGACAATGACAATATGAGAAGAACTATTAATAATGGTACGCTTACTAAAGACTTTATATTTTCCAAAGTTAGTCAAGTTACAATTTTTTCCGTATATTCAGGTGTAAGTGATTATGTTATCCAGCACTGTATTGATACTGGCAATCTTATTTCTAGTCCTTTTAGAGCTGATGAACATCCGAGTTTTGGTTTTCGTTATAACAATAAAGGTGTTCTTAAAGGTAGAGATTTTGCTGGTTATTTTTGGGGAGATTGTCTTGATGCCGCTGCGTATGTTCTGTCTGGTATTGTCAAACGAAACATAGACATTAATAACAAACCTGATTTTCTTTTCGTTCTCCGTCATATAGTTTATACTTTTCGTGATATTATCTACGGTAAAGAAAAAGATGCCAATGTTGATGCACAAATAGCTGTTTCTCTTCAAGAAATTCGTAATCGCAAATCGGTTATCGAAATTGCTCCTCGTCCTTGGAATAAATTGGATAAAGCATATTGGGAACAATTTGGTATTAGTCTTAATCATCTTAACACTCATTTCGTTTATCCTATTGAGCAATATTATATTAATCGTTATTCTAATCCTGAGCCTAAGTATTATTATGACAAGAAAGACCCTTGTTATGCTTATGTTCTTGGACAAGATAAACATGGTATATATAATATTAAGCTTTATTTTCCTAAACGAAAGAAAGGTGATGTTAGATTTATTACTAATTGTAATCATATTGAGGGTGTACTTAATCTTGAACGTAATGATTATGATGTAGTTGTTATAACCAAATCCACTAAAGATAGACTTGCTATTGAGAACCATTTCTATGTTTCCAATCCTCTACGGGGGGTGGAAGCAGCTGACTTGAAGATTGGTGTTCTTAATCTTCCTCATGAAACTTATCGTCTTAAACAAAAAGAATATGATTTTATTAGAGAAAAGCTTATCGTTGGCGGTAGTATTATTTCTCTTATGGATAATGATATGACAGGTTATCGTGAAGCTATTTGGCTTCGTGATGCTTATGATATTACTCCAGTTCTTATTCCTAAAGAATATGACGTTAAAGATTTTAGTGAATTGAAGAAAGAATATTCAAATGAAATAGTTAATCAGCTTATTGTTAATGTTTATAATTATCTAACTAATAATAGTGAAGACAATGGAGAAGACAGTGAACTTACTTGGAATACGGGAGAAAGCGATACTCTGCCGTATTAGGGACATGCACGAAAAGGTCGTAATGATGATTCCAATTACTAAAGAGCAAGAAGATACTCTTGAACATACTGAACGACTTAATCTTGGTGAGAAATTTAATAATCTTGAAGTTAGTCGTAAAAGTGTTATTTGCTATGGCGAAGTAGACATTGATAATCCTCAAGACGCTTATGCTATTAAGAAATTTGATTTGCTTGGACATGGAGAAAGTGATAACTTTGTTCATTCTAATTTTGATTATGAGAAAGGTTGTTTTACTACAATTGACGGTTATCCTAAAGGAGCGCCGACTTCTGATGCTATTCTTTGGTATCGTTACAATTATGTTCTTATTGGTAAGCCTAAACGTGTACTGATATTCAAGATAAACAAATCAGACTTATAGTTATGAGTATTAATTTTGAACCCGATGTTTATGATAAGAATTGGGCGAATTACGAAATACAAACTAAAGGTCATGTTCGTGCTCTTGATGATTTACTTCATAGTCTTGATTGTTCTCGTTATATTGAGGGAGTTGGTTATCCGATTAATGTAAATCATTACTCTTATGCTCGATATAGCTGGGAATATAATTATATTATAGAACATGGAATTGATAACGGAATACTATCTGATGAACAATGTCAAATATACCGAGAAAGATTTAATGCTCTTGATAAACAGAACGAAGCGTTCGCAATGGCACATCCTGAAATCGGTAACTATAAAAAGAGTAAAGGTGCTAAAAGTAAAAAAGATAAAGCCGATGTTGTCGAACGTAAACCTCGCTCTCGAAGAGTTGCTACAAAAGACATGTTTAGCGGAAAAGTTAGTACAGAAACTCTATCCGAAGACGGTAGCCTAAAGAAAACTGCTGCCGATAGACGATTGGATGCTCTTAACGCCCGTGCTGTTAAATTTAGTTTTGGTACATTTAAACCTAAGAATGAATGAAAATATGGTTGTATAGAAAGAATAATGCTGAACAGCCTTATCGCTGGAGTGCTGAACTTAATGCTGATAAAACTTATATAACTGTCCAGTATGGTATTGTTGGTAAAGCAACTTATACCGATAGTTATAAAGTTACTCAAAAAGATGCTGATAAAGAGCTTCTTTCTCGTTATAACGAAAAGAGGAAACAAGGTTATATAGCTATTACCGAGATTAAGGATAACGCGCAGTTACCCCCCGTAGAGGATGAACAAGCTCGTTATGCTTATCTTGCTGCTTATCTTCCCTCTTATCGTAATAATCAGAATAATGGAAATATTCTTCCTATGCTTGCTAAGACTTATACTGGCAATGTTTGGAAGAAAACTTCTTGTATGTTAGGACAATGGAAGATTAATGGTCTTCGTTGTTTTATTACTGCTTATAAAGGAGATACTATTTTTAATCCTGTTAGACTTAGATTTCAAAGTAGAGAAGGTATTGTTTGGAATACTTTAACTGCTCTTGAAGATTATCTATTTGATTCTCTGTCTGCTGATATTATTCAAAATATGCTTGATGATAATTGGGCACTTGATGGAGAGATTTATCTTCCGGGTTATAACGTTAATGAGATTAATCATTTTGTTAAAGACCCGAATGATATTCATAATAAGCTTCTTCAATTTTGGTGTTATGACATTGCTATTCCAGAAATGGTTCAGCATAAACGAGATAGAATACGTCTTGATATAAAGCCGTTTTCTGTTTTCGATAGTAAAGATAAACATCTTAATAACAAAAAGCAGCTTGTTATTCTTCCTACTTATCATATTTGCAATGATGCTGATGCGCATGCTTGGAGAGATAAATTTATTGATTTAGGTTTTGAGGGACTTATACTTCGTAATCCTGATGTTGATTATCAATATGGTCGTCGTCGTGTTGGCTATATGGAAAAGTTTAAGACTAAGACTGACGGTAAGTTTGAAATTGTTGATATTCAACCTGAACGTAAACGCAATCTTCCTATTATTACTTGTCGTAATGATATTAACGATTCTACGTTTGAAACTCGTTTTAGTCTTCCTCATGATAAGCAAGAATATATTCTTAATCATAAAGAAGACTATATTGGTAAGTTTGTGTTTATTTCTTATGGTGAACGAAGTGGTGTTGAACGAGTTCCTTTTCATATTAAAGAAGTTAGTTTGATTTAATGCCAAAGTTTAATTTTAGTAAAGTTACAAAGCCGATAGAAAAGATAGAAGAAGTTACTAAAGAAGTTAATGATACTGCTGATAATAAAGTTAATAGTATTCTTTATGATTATCATGTTATTACTTCTAAGAAAGTAGATAAGACTAAAACTTATTATGATGCTTTCTTTAAATCTCTTATTCTATTTACTTATTTTGAAGCTAAATCTTATAACATTCTTCAACGTTGGGACGCTGATAGTAGAACTACACAATTCTTTGTAGCTCTTTATGCTGATGAAGTTGAAGACGCTGTTAAAATCAAGCGAGATTATACCGGTGGATATAAGATTTATACTTATAATATTATCCCTTCTGTTAATAAGAATTATAATGTAAATTGTATTCTTGTTGAAAAACGAGATAATCCTAAAGCTGTTATTTATCGCATTCGATAAGCTAATATTAAGGCTGGTAATGACAATGAACTTGTTGTTGCCAGCCTTTTTGTTTGCTATATATCTGCTTTCAACCAAACTAAAACGACATAAAACACAGCCGTAGACCTACTTCTTTTTGGCTACATTTAATTATCTATACTAAGATGATTAATCGTATTGCTTTCAAGAAACGTCCAACAGCGAGCCTTAAAATGCGTCATTCAGAAAATGAAAAAAAAATAATAGTTTTTTCTTCGTTTAAGTATTATTCGTATATTTGCTGCAAATATTAATGATATGATAAATTTTAGTAAACATAATCTTATTGGTTTTGCTGGAACTATTGGTTCTGGTAAAGATACTGCTGCTGAAATTCTTAATTACCAACGTCTACAAGGTACTTATGCTACTTATAAGGCTTGGAAAGAATTACATGATACTAATTATCGTCCTGCTGATTTTCCTGTTGTTCATTTTAGTGATGCTAATAAAGAAGTTATTTCTATTGTTTTTAATATTCCTTTGGAAGACTTAAATAATAGAGATAAGAAAGATAATGGTGTTTATTGTTTTGATACAAGAAAAATCATTGATTTTAATATTGCTGTTAGAAAAGGTTATAATATTATTGATTTTAACGATTTTGTTGCTTATGGTATTCCTCTAAATACTACTCGTGTTTGTGTCAAAGTTCGTCATTTAATGCAAGCTATTGGAACAAATCTGTTTCGTAATAATCTTAGTCAAAACATTTGGGTTGATAATACCATGTTTCGTGCTAATGCTTGCATTAATCGTAATGGACTTTGCTTTATTCCTGATGTTCGTTTTCAAAACGAAGTTAATGCTATTTTAAATAAAGGTGGAGTTGTTTATCGTATTAATAGATTTGAACCTAAAGATGATAAATCTGTTCACGAAAGCGAAAGAATTGATACTCTTGAAGGTTGTATTGATATTGATAATAAAACTACTCTTCTTTCTCTTTATTACAAAATGTATGATGTTATGCGAAAGCAATTGATTTGACCATCCTCTACGGGGGAGATACATAGATATAATTATGAATATTGTTAAACCTTATATTGAGCTTTGGCATCAAGATGCTGATTGGATTCATCATGTTGCTAAATGTGCTCGAATTTGTTATGCTTCTGATGGAAGTAATGATGTAAAGCTTGTTAATAATCTATTAAAGCTTGAACATCTTAGTATGTTTAGACATCGTTCTATTTATTATATTATTCCTAAAGATAGTAAATATATAGATCTTGTTACAAGACTTGAATTTTCTCCTTATGTTGAATATCTTATTGGTAGTGAAGCTATTTATTTAGCTACTAATGGTCATTTTTATATTGAACATAAAGATAATATTCTTAAATTGCTTGATTCATTTATTGTTACTGCTGAAGAATTTATTAATCGGGAGCTTGGTTGGCGACTTATGAGATATACTTTTAAAGTTACTACTCAAATTAGTACTTCTCGTGAGCTTAATCGTGTTAGTCCTAATAATATTGCTGAACAATCTACTCGTTATGTTTATGAAAATGGTACTATTTGTTGTCCTCATTGGCTTGATTATGATTTAGCTAATAATATTCAAAATCTTGTTGCTCGTGACGGTGACAAAGTATTAATGGATAATGACAATAATAAAGCATATATATATATTAAAGATTGTGCTAAAAGTTTTGCTTCTTACAAAGTTCTTGTCGATGAATGTAAAATGAATCGTCAAGATGCTCGTGGAGTTCTTCCTATTGATACTGCTACTATTTGCGCTTATACATATTCTGTAAATCAATGGCGCGATATTATTGATTTACGTTATCACGGTAAGACTGGTGCTCCTCATCCAAATGCCAAGATTATTGCCGGTATGATACGTGAAGAACTTATTAAATTTGGATATGATTTTTAACTAATTAATTGATACAACTATGAATATTTTTAGTAGACTTTTTGGATTTGGTAGTAAAGATAAAAGAAATTATAAGGATAAAACTCCTTATAAAGTTCAAATTATGAGAAACGCTCTTGTTAGACGTGAGGTTGAATTTGGTAATCGCGTTTATTCTGTTCATGTACCTGCTCGTCTTGTTAAAAATTATCAAGCTGCTCTTGTAAAGAAAGCAAAGAAAGCTGTTCTTACTCCTCTTGAAAATACTTATCTTACTGGTTATCTTAATCCTGCTTATCGTTATGCAACCGAACCTCGCAAATGCAAATAAACCTATTGAGATTGTTCAAGTTGGTATTAATTGGTGGGGCTATAAAATATATGCTACCGCAAATGGTCTTAATATTGTTGACAATGGTGACGGGTTACATACTCTTAGCGACAATGACGATGTGGATAGCGACCCTTATGCTCGTGCTAAACCTGATAGATTTAAAATTGTAGATAAATTTAATGATTAAATGAAGAAAAGTAAACGTTATCGTAAAAAACTTGATAAGACTCCTCTTATTAACAAAAGAGTTATGCGTCATATTATTGAAAACAGTAATATTTGCAAGCATGCTATAAGCGAACTTAAACTTGCTGGTTATACTCCTAATGGTAATGGATCTACAAATTGGATGTATCATCAAGTTCTTGAAGCTGTTGCTGTTTTTGCTTCTCACGGCAATAGTGGACATTCTGCTCCTTGGGAAATCGACTTTGTTAAACGTCTTTGTAATTTTGATGTTCTTACTCATCTTCGATTTACTGATGATGAATGGAATGTTATTAGTAAAGACGGTACTTGTCAAAATAAGCGCAAAAGTAGTTTCTTTAAAGACCCTAATGGTAGTATTCATAATATTTATGCTTTTAGTAATAAACCTACTAAAACATATCGTTATGATACTAAAGCTTGGGAATACAATAATACTGGTATTACTTGGAACGGTGGTCTTTTTGAATTTAAAGATGGTGCTTTAACAGGTCGTTATTTTAATCGTTGTAATCTTTGGTATTATGATATAGAAAAAGGTTATTCTCCAAAAGAAACACAAGTTATTGATTGTGTTGAAATAGAGATTGCTAAAGACGATTGGATTATGGCTGTTGATGCAGATAATCATCAATTATGTTTGCTTAGTTGTTATTATAATATTCAATGGAAAGAATGTCCTTGTATGAAAGATGTTCGTCTTGAAGATGTTACTCCTGAGCTTAGTAATAAAGCTTATGAAGAAATTAAACATGTTGATTATTAAAAAGATAATATGAATAAATCTCTTTATCAAATTGATGCCGAACTACAACGTATAGTTGATGAAATTATTGATAATGGTGGCGAAATTACTCCTGAATTAGAAGAACAGCTTGCGATTACTCAAGATAATCTTAATGAAAAACTTGATAATTATCGTAAACTCTTTACAATGATTGAAAGTCGTGCACTTGCTTGTAAGACTGAGAAACAACGTATTGAAGTTCTTCAGAAATCTCGTGAGCGTGCCGCCAAAAGGCTTAAAGATGCTATGCTTGAAGCTGTACTTAAATGGGGTAATCCTAATAAGAGTGGTAATAAGGTTATTGAGTTAGATAATGCTAAACTTATAACTCGTGCTACTACTGTTTGTGAAACTAATACTTCTTTGGTTCTTAGTTTGATTGATGCCGTTCTTGAACGTTATCGTGAACTTTGGAATGTTGATATGCTTCAACCAGATGCCGATGAAGCTAATAATATTGATCCCGAAGGTTTTGTTCAAACTGTAAATGCTAATTTTGCCGCTGAGAATCCTGATGCTGCCGAAACTATTGAAGAAAGAAATGATTCTTTGTTTACTGTTGCAGACCTTGAAGCTACTAAAGTTAAATTTGAAATTGAACTTAATCTTCTTGACCTTTGCAAGAAAGTAAATTGGGACGTTCTTAATATGTTCTTTAATCATGAACATGAAGCGAATCGTGTTGCTGCTTCTTCTACTTCTGATTATAAGCAATATATTACTTCTCGTGAAACTGCTCTTACTGTTGCTGAACTTTGTCAAAGCCAATCTTTAACTATTAAATGATAAAGTTATGTTTGATGTTATAGATAAACTTGAAGAACTTATTAAGTATATTCGTGATACTCGTGGTATTAATGACCGTGACCGTATTATTGATATTATACAAGATTTATTAAACGAAATCTGATTATGGCTTATAGTATTAAAGGACTTCCTTGGCAATATAAAGGTAGTAAAGATGTTACTCAATGCAGAACTTCTGCTCAAGTAATTGAAGCTGCTCAGCTTAATTGGGAAGTAAAGAAAGCAGAGATGGTGGCTAAGATGCCACTATCTCTCGATATGGATAAAAATCTCGATGATTTGACCGAAGCTAAAAGACGAGATAATGATGCTCATATTCTTGGTAAGAATATTTATGCTCGTTGTGATAACCAATACTGTACTTATAGAGATGATTATAAAATTCCTCTTGGTATGGTAAAAGGTAAATATACTATTGTTCAAAATAGTGCTGCTTTTAAATTCTTCGATACTGTTATTGGTGAAAATTCTGCTATTTGGCAAACTGCTGGTTTCTTTGGCAATGGTGAACGTATTTTCGTTAGTGCTAAACTTCCTGACAATATTCTTGTTCATGGTGACCCTGTTGAAAACTATTTAGTATTTACTAACAGTCATGACGGTAGTAGTGGTGTTCGTGTTTTATTTACGCCTATTAGAGTTATTTGCCAAAATACTCTTAACGCTGCTATCAGAACTTCTACTAATAGTTTTAGCATTCGTCATACTGAAAGTGTTCATAAGAATATTGAAATAGCACACGAAATTCTTGGTATTACTAAGAAACGTATTAAAGATACTGAATGGGCTTATAATGTTCTTGCTGATATTAAACTTACTGATGAAGATGTCATGGAGTATATTTGTAAGAGTAATCTTACAGAAGCTGAACTTGAAGCTTTAAATACTACAAGACATACTTTTAAAGAAGTTGTATATCGCAATGCTCTTGCTGTTAACGATGCTGGTATAAGTACACGTAAACTTAATGTTATTAGTGATACTTATGAATACTATCATGGTGGTATTGGACAAAAAGAAATTGCTGGTACTGCTTGGGGCGCTTTTAATGCTATTAGCGGTTATTATTCTAACGTTGATACTTCTGCCGAGGGAACTAAACGCATGGATAGTCTTTTGTTTAACGACAAAGCTAAGAAACTTGAACGTGCTCTTAATTTTGATTTTGCAGAGATGTTATCTTAATTATTAACTTAAAAACAATTTTATTAAAATGGGAAATTTAGCTCTTGCCGTTGCAAATGCTATTTATGATTTTAAACATGAAAATTATTTAACGCTGGATGAACTTTATAGAAGACTTGACCATGATATTAATCTCGTAGAGGTTAAAGTTTATCGTGAAGATAAGTCTGTTCCTCTTCCTGCTTATGGTAAAGATGGCGATGCCTGTATGGATATTGTTGCTAAGAACATTGAATACGATTTGACTAAAGACCGTTGGATTGTTCATACTGGTCTTCATTTTGAACTTCCTAAGCATTATGAAATGGAAATTCGCCCTCGTAGTAGCAACACTAAATATGACGTTTATATTCCTAATGCGCCTGGGACTCTTGATGCCGGTTATCGTGGAGAATTACTTGCTATATTCAAACGTAGAGATGCTACCGTTGTTCAAGAAGGAGATATTATTGATGATATATTCCCTTATAATCCCGGAGATAGAATTTGTCAAATTCTTGTTCGTCGTCGTGAAGAAATTCATTGGCATGAAGTTGATAATTTTGAAGATTTAAGTACTTCTGAACGTGGTACTGGTGGATTTGGTTCTACTGGCAAATAAAATTATGAAAACAATTCAATTTGTTAAAACCGATGATTGTCTTGCTTGTGAAGTAGTTGAAAGTATTATTGTTAATACTATATTTGAAAGTAATCTTCCTAATAATATAGATATTAGAAAAGATACTTATAATAATGCTCAAGTAAGACTTGGTATGTTTCATACTCTTGCTGTTCCTCTTCTTATCTTTCGTGTAGACGATAAAGAAGTCGCTCGTATTACAGGTTCTATGCCTGCTGATTTTTATAAAACTGTTATTAATAAATTTATTGAATTATGACTGTTATTGAACTTATTCAACTTCTTCAAGAATGTGACCCAAATAAAGAAGTTACTATGTATGATTATGGTAATAGTGATTGGTATTCTGTTGTTCGTGTCGAAGAAGATGATAACGATGTTAAATTAAATTTTGATTAAATGAAAGCTATTGGAGTTAAAATGGTTGATATTGTACCCATGTCTGTAAGTATGGCTTTAGAACATGGTTATAGAGTTGGAAATGCTAATCCTAACGATATGGGATATGAAATTACTTATCCAGACGGATATAAATCTTGGTGTCCTAAAGATGTAGCAGATGCTTCTTATTTTTGTCTTTCTCCTGAAAACGACGGTACTAAAATTCTTGAGCAAGATGTGGATAATTTTATTGCTGCCAAACGTGGAAATAGAATTGGACACAAAACTACTCTTATGAGTCTTCTTACTATTACCGGATATGAATGTCATGGTCTTAGCGCTTGTGTTGATGCAAATAATTATAATCAAGAAATTGGAGAAAAGTTTGCTTTAGAAAAAGCTAAAGATGTTATTTGGAATGGTCTTGGTTTTGTTCTTCAATGGGCTAAAGACGGTATTAAACGTAGTTAATAATTAAAGAAAGTTTTATATGTTATACATGGCAAGATTGGTAGAAATGCCAATCTTGCCGATTTTGACGATACAGCCGATGAAACCCCCCGTAAAGGATGAACAAATGAGATAACTGTCCAGCTTCTTGTTCCTCTACGGGGTGCTTCATTTGCTAATTTAGATTTGTTAAACGTGGCTGTTATTGCTTGTGAAAGTAGTAGCAGCCTTTTTAATTTGATTATTAATTTTAAACTTTATAATATGGCACTTGAATTAAGAGTTTTTGATTTTAAAGCTAAAGACGATAATGGTAATGAAATTACTCGTTATGCTGTCCAGCACATGACCGACCGTGGTTTTCGTACTCTTGTTATTAAGATTAATACAGAGTTCAATAATCTTATTTTTGATAAGAAAACTGATGCTACTAATATGTTGAAACTATTAAAGAAATTATAGCTATGTTACTTAATTTTGGTATTCTTTTAGTTGCTCTTATTATTTATCTTGTTTGTAATCCTGGTTCTGTTAGTGCGTTTATCGAAAATGGAGCTAATGGAGTTAAAGAATATAATGAGCAAAAACGTGAAGATAAAATTCGTGAAGCTGTTCGAGATAAACGTAAAGAACTTATTGCCAAAGGCTATTCCGAAAATGAATGCAAAACTATTTTGTTTCATTATGATGATTGGCTTAGGCAAAATGGTCTTGGTGCTAAATCCCAATTTAGATATTAGTTAGAATAACAATAATCTCCCCCGTAGAGGATAGACATGGCTGTTAATGCTGTGTTTGCATCCTCTACGGGGGAGTTTTTTTGTATAGTTGCTGCCCATATTTTTGATATTGTTATTGCTGCTATTAATGCTTCCCAGTAACGACTTATTTTAAGGCTCGTACAGCCACTTTCATACAAAAGCAATACAAATTATCACAACCAACAAGAAAATGCGAAATTCGCAAAGGAAACCGCCAAATACGGCACGTATGGATACAATAAACCCCGGCTTACCACAGTGGTAGGTCGGGGCTTTCTTTTTTATCAGCAAGTTAATCAAGAATAACTCTACCTTTATTATCAAGTTTACAACCGTTAGGAAACATATCTTCTTGCATAGTAACAAATTCATCATAATTCCCACGATAAATAAAATTATGATTAACAACATAAATTCCTTTCTTAGTTGTACGAGCAAGAAGAGCAAGTGTATCTCCTGTACACGGTTTATTGCATTCAGGACGAATAACAGCGTCTATTGCATTGTAAAAGGATTGTCTTGCACAATTAGCAAATGCACAAAATTCACTTTCTTGTATTTCAATAATATTGGTATTCATTTTTAAATGGCGAATAATATAAGCAACAAGATAAGCAGACATAATACATTTACTATACCACATTGGAGCAACAACTCCGAAATTTTGAAGAACAATACAAAAATTACCAACTTTAATATTCTTTGTAGTAGAATGAAACTCTTGTTCTTTATTATCTTTAAGAGTAAGAATAATTTGTTTTTCAACTTCTTCAAAATCAAGACTAAAAGGAGTTGGGACAACTTTCGCGGCTTTTTCTTCAAGTTTAGCTGCATATTTCTTTGCAAAATTTTTAGCAGCTTTAGATGCAAAATTAAGTGTAGGCATAACTTTAATAAGATTAATAATATTACAAATATAACAATTTTGTACACGATGGTAGACATTGTGCGTTAAAATTTTAGTTAAATGTACATCACGGTGTACATTAATTTTGGCTAACTGCTTGATTTACAAGAACAAAAAATGTTAACCTATTATTAATATATATAGCAATAATAAAAGCTGGAGCAATTTAATACTCCAGCTTCTTTAATAGCTTATGGTCTGGCGTCTTAATCTCTAAGTTGTTCACCAAGAGCTTTAGCATCAAATACACCAATCATATTTTGTCCAAGTTTATAGTAATTATTGTTATTAGGAAGTTCGATAAGACGATTAATACCACGAACAACAGGAATGTTACGAAGCATAAATACTTCAAGTTTAGTTCTATGAGCATATTGTCCAGACTTATATTCTTCAAGAAGTTCACCGTCGCCAATAGCATTTACCATAATAGAAGCGACTTTAAAAGCATCTTTAATTCCAGTAAATGAAGCAGACGGGCTACTCCAAAGTTTATCACTTTCAGCAACAGCACCCCAAGGAGTAAATGCTTGAGCTTCGGAAGCAAGACGGTCTGCATTATACATAAGAAGATTATACCAAATAGCTTCTTCGTCATCATCATCGCCGCCAGCTAAAGCAGTCAAAGCAACAACACCAGCAAAGGCAGCCATAGTCCAAAGAAAATCAGCATAAGTTCTACGTATATTAGCTTGTTCGTTTTCAGGAAGAAGCATATAATTAGTATGGAAATTAGCAGCAAAATTAACAAACGATTTAAGGAAGTTTTGTAGACCTATAAGAGCATTGGTTTTCTCACTATTCTTATTAGCTTCACGAGCTTCTTTAAAAGGAATAGCAAGAAAATCTGCAAGACTTTTATAAGCACCTTTCTGTATAGTATCAAGACTTTCATCGTAATAAGCATTCCAACGATAACGCTTTTTAAAACCGGGATATAGATGTTTATGGAATTGGGTAACCATACCACCCCACCAATTGTTTTCAATCTTGGCAGCACCAATCTTGTCATAAACACCATGAATAGTTTTATTCACATTGATTACTTTATTGACAAATCCAGCAAATTCGTTATAAGTTAAAGCACTATCGGCTTTAATCTCAGCATAACCGTCACGTAATTCAAATTGAGAATAAATATTATCCCATTTATCAGCAAAGGCTTTATTATATTCAGCACGAACTTTCTTACGCTCTTTAATAAATTCACTTTGTTGAGCTTTACTAAGAGTCTTAACGAAATTAGTAACAAGATTAATCTTGAAAGTATTAGCTTTAAAACGTTCTTCTTCGCTACTACGAATACGTTCTTTAGCAGCATTATATTCTGAAATTTGTTCATCAGTAAGAACATTAAGAAGAGCACGTTCAAAACCTTCACGAGCATAAGCTTCTTTAGACATAATCTTCCATTCGCCATCATTAGTCTGAACAAGTCTATGACTTTGCATCATAGCAAAAAGAACACTATTTTGCATGTGATGTTCACCAATAGATTGAGCAGCAAATAAAGAACCACGGAAACGTTTAAGAGCTTCACGAACTCCAGCAGCACTTTCTATAAGATTAATTCTATCATAGTCAATAATGTTAGCAACTTTAATAATACCGTCTTGTAAAGAAGTAGCTTTATCGCTATACATTCCAGCAAAATAACTAATAGTACCACCGAAATAAATAGCAGCACCTCTTGCATATTCACCCTCGTTAAAATATTCACGAGCAAGACGTTCCATACCAATATTAGTATGACCAGTAAGAATATTGGCAATACCACCAGTAATGTTGGCTGTCATATATTTAGTACCAGCTATATTCTGCATAGTTCCAGCAAAACGAAGAAGAGCAGGAGAATTACTATTCTTGTATTGTTGGAAAACTCTACGACGAATATAATCTTTTAATTGAGAAATAGTATTAGCATTGCTAACTGTCTTATAAGTAATATGGTCTTCATCACTAAGGTCTTTGTCAACAATAAGATTACGACCAAAACTTTTAGTTTCATAAGATTTATGCTGACTAAGAGCATCGGTAGCTGCGTAAAGAATATGTTTAATGCTTTGAGTAGCATCATGATTAGCACTTGTCTTAATAAAACTATCAAAGACTTTATCCCAATCAGTATCTATATTCTCAGCACTATACTTTTCATTATCAGCATCTATTTCCAAATTAGCATAACGAGCATTGTTTCTACGAACAATATAATCGGCTTGAGTTTCACCATTGTTATCATCTCTATATCTCGGAAGTTGTTGCTTCTTTTTAGCATTAGGGTCAACAACTCTACGAAGCATAGGATTAGGCATAAGATAATCATTATCAAAACTAATCTCGTTATCGTTTTTCCAATTCAAATCAGTAGGAACATTAGCAGAGAAACCCATAAAAGCAAGAGCTTCTTTACCAATTTCTGCCATATTAAATTTTTTACCAGTAGCAATTGAAGGCAAATAACCAGCATTAACATAATATTTATTGTTATCTGTATAAGCATGTCTAAGCATAGTCTTATACATCAAATCAATTGCTTCTTTTTCATATTGATTAAGAGCAGCAAAATCAGCATTATCGTAACCAGAACCTTGTTTATAGTTACGAGAATTAGATTTATATTCAGGATTAAGAAGCTTTTCATCAGCAATATTTTCACTTTGATGTATTTTAGGACTCCATTTAGGTTTAACTTTAACACCATTATCGTCTATATATTCAGTAGTAGTCCAAATACGAATAGGTTCATAAGTATGAGCATAAGGATTATAAATATGATTCTCTTTATACCACTTAATAAATTCTTCATTACCTCTTGCTTGAGCAGCACGATAAGCTTCATTATAATATTCAGTAGTAACAGTACGAGTATGTTTCTTTATAAATTGAAGAGCATTAGTACGTTTAATATCTTTCCATTTATCAATATCTTTAGGACGAATAGTACCGTAGAATGTAGTATTAGGAATTAAATCACCATTAACATCTTGTCCATTGGTAAAGATTTCTTTCCATTTATTATAGAATTCAGCACCATTTGATTGAGCATCAATACGGTCATTCTTAAATCTATCTTCATCAATAACAACTTCACATTCTTCTTCGATAAATTCAGCAACAGCTTTACTTCCTTTACCACGAACAAGACCTAAATCTTCAAGTAAAAGTAAAACATTATTAAGGTCTTGAATAGTAAGACTATGAGCGCCTTGTCTAAAATTGAAAGCACCTTTATTATCCCAAGCCTTTTTAAGAATAGTATTGATAGCTTCAGTATCTTCTATCTCTTCGGCTGGTTGTTTACGATTACTTTTAAGTTTATTATAAAAAGCAGGAAGATAAACAATATCATTAATTCTAACTGGACGAATAATGCCGGCATAAGGAAGACCACTACGTTGATTAATATTATAACCAAATAAAGCCTCATGTCTAATATCGGCAACTTCTTTTTCATTAAACAAATTACCGTTAATAATGCCATAGGCATCACGAGCATTATTGGCTTTAACCGCAGTAGCAAAAATACTTCCAGGCTTACGAGCATCTTTTAGTTCAGCATAAGCATCGTTAAGACTTTTAGTAAACTCTTTATCAATAGTATAAGTAGCGTTATTTATAAGCCATTCTTTAGCTTTACGATATTCCGCATTCTTCATAAGACTTTCTCTATCAATAAGAAGTTCGCCGCTGTCATTACGAACTTCAATACGCTCAATAGTACTAAGAGCTTCTTCAAGTTGTTCTTGGAAACCAATCTTAGCTTTACGTTCAAAATAAGCTTCTTTAATTTTAGCTATATTGTAAACGTATTCGGAAAGAGCACGAGAAGCAGAAAGTTCATTAGCAGGCTTAAGTTCATTATCGTCAGTAAAATCAGAAGTAAGATAAGCTATCTTACGATAAATAACTTTAAGTTTATCATTTTGTTCTTCGCTGTATTGACCATTAGCAGTTTTAAGAAGAACGTCTTGTTGTTCAAGAAGAAGTTCTTTATAGCGAGAATAAATATCAGGATATTTAGTAAGCATATTTTCTTCCATAGTAAGAAGAGCATCTTCATACGTCAAAGTAATACCAGCATCAAGAACAGCTTTGTATTGCTTCTTTTCATCGGGAGTAAGTTTATCTGGGTCAATAACACCGTCAATCTTACCGTTCTCGTCAAGAAGATAAACCATAGGCTTAAATTTACTAATAGTAGTTTTAGCCATAAATCTGTCTTTCTTATGTTTAGCCCAAAGAGCTTCAACGGAAGTAGTACTTTGAGTAGCAGCAACAGCATCAGTATATGCTTTATCTAAAGCAAGATAATCTTCATCAAGTTTTCTATCATAAGCTTGAACAAAACGACCATTCTTAATCATTCTATTATAATTAACAGATTGACCATCTTTGGCAGCACGTTCTTTAATAGCTTTCATCTGAGAAGCAAATTCAATAGCTTCATTTCTACCTTTTATTTCAGCTTCTTTAAGATGTTTATCAACTTCTTTTATAACAGTTTGAACAATAGTATTACGATTAAAATGAACATCTTGTAGCCAAAGGTCAAGGAAACTTGTATCTCCATAATTAGTAAAGATGTCCATCATTCTTTCTTTCAGCATCGGGTTGTTACTCGTTACTTCATAGAAACGAACAAACCAATTATCACGAGCTTTATTAACCGCAACATTATTCTCAAGTTTGGTAAGAATTTCCTTAATAGTATTGATTGCTTCAATAGTAGCATCATCAGCACCAGTCACAGGCAAATCTTTAAACATAGAGAAACGGCTACGTAAAGTATTAACAGTATTAATAATATTAAAGAAATCATTCTTAATAGTATCGTTCTCAACCTCGGCAATAACATTTTGAACAGAACCAATAATATTATTACCTAATTCAGAAAGTTCACTCGCTGAAAGATTAATATAATCTTTGAAAGCAGCTTGGAAATTATCAAGATTAATTTTACCATTATTAATAAGTTCAACAACTTTGTTGTAAGCAGCAATAAGTTCATTGTCGTATCCTCTACGGGGGGTTGTACTGATGTTTATTTCAGCACCAACATTGTTGACAAAATCGGTATTAGCAAGAACTTGTTTAATATTTCGTTTAACAGCAATAACAGCTTCAATAACAGCGGGGTCGTCAATAGCAATAGAATTTCCATTAACGTCAACCATAAAATTATTAATGCGACCGTTAAGTTCAGAATAAACAGCTTTAAAATAATTAGCAACAGCAACTGCGTTAAGAGGCATATTAGATGCAATAGCATTAGCATCAATATTATTCAAATTGGCATTATGGAAAGTACGCATAACAGAAGCAGCAATCTTATCTCCATTCTGAGCACGTCTTCCTATATAAGCATTAACTCGCTTAAATCTATCAACGATTGGGTCACCGTCAGATATAGCCGAATAAAGAATAGTAGGTTTATGAACAACTACTCTATGAAGTTGATAATCTTCTTCAAGATTACGATTAGGATATTCTTTAAGTACTCGAGCATAATCAACACTATTTTGGTCATTTTTATCTGTAATAGCAGCAGCTATTTCATTATTCATTCTTGTTGCTATATAAGTATAACCGTCACGAGCAACAAAATTAACTGTACCAATAAATCCAGGATTTACAACAACAGGAGCAGGATTTTCATAGAAATCATTATTAGCGATAACATTTTCAACAGCAGCATTGGTTTCAACAGTAACAATATCGCTTTCGTCCATTTGTTGCATAAGCAAATCAAAATGCTTAGCAAGTTTATTTTCAGTAGCATTATGAATTACTTCGTCGATAGCAGGATAAATATTATTATCTTTAATAATACTCTTTTCAACAGTTTTATTTACATCAATTGTAGAAAGTCTTGACAAAGGATGATAAACAATAACACCGTCGTCGTAAATACCAGTATAGGTACGAGTAACACCACCATAAGTAAGACGAATAACAGTCTTAGGACTACCGTCTTCGTTAATCAAATTGCCATAAGTAAGAAGTTCATTAAATTCAGCAGGAGTCATATCTTCGCCAATATTATTAAGATTAATAACAATCTTAGAACTATCTTTAGTATAATAAATCGAACGACGAAGAGCAGCTTCTTTATCTTTATTCTTTGCAATAAGACGACCTATATTAGCAAATTGAGTTCTAAAACTATCAAGGTTTTGACGAACATAACCAAGAGCCAATCTAACAGATACCTGCCCCGTAGAGGGAGAAACACGCCAATTGTCCATGCCAGCTTTTGCATCATCAGCTATATTAAGACCACCTTGATTAAAAGCATTAAGAACTGTAACAGGTATTGCACGAGTAACAGCTCCATAACGGAAAAGATTACCTTCAAGAACGTATGCGTATTTAACTAAATCAGCAAGGGCAAGTTTAATAATAGGATTATTACTACTCCATGCAATATTAAAGTCGTTATGAACAGTATCAATATTATTGTTACCTTGATTCAAACGAATTTGTTGACCAGTATAACCTTGACGACGGAAAGTATTATCATTAAAAGTATTAACATCAAAATGTCTAAAGATACCTATATCTTCGCCAAAATTTTGTTGTATCCAAATAATTTTCTGAGCAGGAGTAAGACGATTGAAAGCATCAATTTCTTCTTGTGTAGGATTAGTTATATCATTGATAACTAAATTGTCAACAGCTTCATTGTTAAAACCAATACCAGCAATACGAGCAAGTTCCATTTCTCGAATAGCATAACCATCATTAGTAGTCATTACTTTATCAATACCAAACATGCCAGTTTGATAATCAACAGTAATAGGAGAAGTTAAAGCCGTATATCCAGCATTAGCCAAATAAGAACGAGAAACAAGCCAAGCAGAATAATCTTTATATTGTTCTTCGGTAAGACGACCATTAGAAGTCAAATCACCAAGAACGTTAACTCGTTGAACAAATTGTTCAGAAGCAGTATCATTAAAGGCAGATGCAACTTTAACAGAAAGAACGGTAGATTTTTGTAAATAATTAGCAAGAATAGGATAAGTACTCTGCATAACATCAGATTTAGCAAAAGCTTCAATACCGTTTTCTATTCCAGGAAACATAGATTCAAGAAGACCAGTTTCATTACCAGTTTCTTCATTGAAAGAATAAAGTTTATTAGAACTGTTAATCAAACGATTAATATCAGTAAAAACTTTATTATTCATATAGAACGTTTGTTTAGCACCATATTTATCAGTAGTCATAATAGAAAGGTGACTGTTGATAATATTGCCAAGAGTACGAATATTATAGAACTGTTTAAGAGCAACATAATCATGGATTGATTCCTCTACGGGGGAGAGCTTGTTGTCAACCCGTTTACGGTTCATTTCAATATTAATAGGCGGATTATGTCTATCACCATAAATACGTTCTATTTCATCACCAAATTTAGTATCAAGAGCAGAAATAACAGCATTAATACTATTAGAAGTTTCAATACCATTTGCTTTTGCCAAATCAACAAAAGTAGTAACAAGCGGGTCAAGTCCACTTTTAACTCCAAAACCTTGATTTTCGTTAACATTACGAACAAGTTTATCCATAATAGGCTGATAAAGCATACTAAGAGCTGTATCAAAATCAATACCTGCAATAGTCATTGTCTTGAAAGCAACGAACGTATATCGGTTAAGATTACGAACAGCATCAGCTTTCATAACGTCAAGAATATATGCAGTAGTTTGTGAAGTATAAGAAGTAATAAGAGCACCATGAATATTCTTATTATCGGTACTCCAACCAAGTTTATTATGACGAATAATAACTTTATCGCCGTCAATAGTTACATTATCTTCTCCTTTAGCATTAAAACGAGCTTTAATAGCAGCTTCATCTTTGTAGTATTTCTTAAGTTCAGATAAACTATAAATAACAGGTATAGTTTTATGAGCAGTCATTCTTGTTACATTACCAATACTGGCAAGAGTATCAAGATTAACTGATATACCTTTAAGAGTACGTCCAGCAGAAGCAGCTTCATGCCAATTAAGCTGAGTAAGAAAATCATGCGAACCAACTCGATTAGGATTAACAACATATTGAGAAGCAGTATCAACACGTTTGCGCCAAGCTTTATTAAACTCATCTAAAACTTTAAAGTTAGACGTTCCGACATTTTCTTCAACAGCACTATCCAAATGAAGAATACTAATAAAAGCATCAAGCAAATCATTATTACGATTACGAACATCAACTCTATCGGCTTTATCAGCACTAAACCATTTATCATACGACATCATTTGTGCTTCTCTCGCCGACTTTTGTGCTTCGTTGAACTGTTGTTCACGTGCCTGCGAGAAAACGTCTTGTAGGGCTTCGGAGAGCTTCTGCGAGTGTTCTACGTTGGCATCTGACTGGGCATCCATTTCTTGTTGCAGTTGCTCGAATACAAGCTGAACATTATCAAGAGCTTCAATTTCAGCAATAGTACCAGACATTTTAAGCTCATAAAGACGAGTAAGAACTCCAGCAACATAATCAGAAGTTTTAACATTCTTAGGTTTATTGCCAATAGTAGTAGCAATCTTATATAAATCTTCTTTAACGTTAGGATTCTTACTATTTTTAGCAGATTTCCAAATACCGTCAACGGATTTATACATGCTATCAATACGAGCTTTAACAGCTTCGTAATAATCAGCGTTTAGCTTCTCACGTTCAGCATTAGATTGAGCTTTAATCTCATCTTTAGTAAGCGCAGCTTTATCAACATAATCACGAATCTTTCTACGAGCAATTTTATCAATGTTAGAAAGAACGTAATTGACATAACCAATCTTACTTTCTTCACTATCACGTGCAGCGTCAAGATGAAACTTCTTATCGTTATAAACAGTAACTTTACCGTCTTTTCCTTTAGCAAGACCAAATGTCATAGCATAAACACTATCAACGTCATAGTCGGAGCCAGATTGATGAACCCAGTTCTCAGGAAGAACAACAGTACTATCGCTAACATCAGGAAGAAACTCAACAACACGCATGATAATAACAGATTGCTTACCCTCAGTAGGAATACGATAACCAATCATTGTACGAGCATCTTCGCTAACATCTTCTATATTAACACCGTCAAGTTCTTTACTCCAACGAGGAAGTTTGATTTCAGCATAATAAACATCGTTATCATTGTATTTACCAATCTTACGATAAGCAAGTTTATCATCTGTGGCAGTATCTTTAGTTGTTTTCCAACCACCAAAGCCAAAATCAGCAACCTGTGCAGCATGCCAACCAGGCATACGTTGACGAGTAATCTCACGATTAAAAATACCGTTAACAAGATTTTCTATCTTATTAGAAATACTATTAAGATACATTGGATAACGAGGATTGCCATTCTCGTCGGTAGTAAGAAAATCAAGAGTATTTTTATCTGCACCATTACGAGCGGCATTCTCACGAGCAAGTTTCAAAAGTCTTTCATAATTAAGACCAAGAATGTTACCTTGTTCGTCGAATTGAAGATTACCATTAGAATCAAGAGGAATATTAAGCAAAGTACAAGCATTAGCAAAAGAAGTATTTATGTTAGAAACAATATTACGGAAAACTCTTTGTTTAAGAGCGCGACCAGTAGTATCATTAGGAATATTATCAAGAAGCTTCTTATAAACTTGAATACCTATTTTATTCTCTTTATCTTTAAGATGAGAAGGAACTTCTTGTTGACGATAAAGATAAGTATATTGATAAGGTTCTTTATATTTATCAGCATCAACAATAAACCGCTGGAGCTTAGCATCAGTTAGCTCCCCCGTAGAGGAATCCCACAGCTCAATCAATCTATTCTTAGCAGCTTTGGAAGTTTCAACGGTATTAAGTTGGTCAATTCCAGCAGCTTTCATAGCATTGTAAATAGCTTCAAATTCTGTTCCTTTTATAAGTTTAGGAATAAGAACATATTCGGCATTCTTTATTTGAAGAGGAACTTCACGATTACGAGCAGCATCATAATGAAGAGTATAATAGAAATTCTTTTGAACTTGAATTTTGTTAAGAGCATCAAAATCAATTTCTTCAAGCGGCTTATCACTAAGAAGAGCTTCTATAACATTTTTATATTTATTATATTCGCCAGCAATATAAACGCGACGAATAAACTCATCAAAAGTAATATAAGATTGAGCATCATTAACTTTTTCTTTACCACGGTAAGCATCAAGAAGTTCTTCTCTACGAGCTTCTGGAACTCCAGCTTTTTTAAGTTGAGCTTTAATACGGTCAATAGTTTCTTGTGTAGCAGCACGTTTTGTATTTAAAACTGTAACTGCATTAAAAGAAGAACCAACTTCAAATTGACGACCACCAGCTTCAAATTTAATTTTAGGAGCAGTCGCAAGATTAGTATCATTTACACGAATATTGCTATTACCAAAAGGAGCACCACTACCTTGAACTTCTTTAAGACGTTTAAGAATATCTCCACTATTCTTATAGTATTTACTTTTGCCATTAAATAAATCATCAAGATTACGTTGATGAATAACAGCGTTAAGAAGAAATTCTTGTATTTTCGGCTTATTAATAATAACCTTTTTAGCGTTTTCATTAATAGCTTCCATATAAGTAAGAAATTCTTCTTTAAGACTTTCATAAGCATTAATAAGATAACTATCAAGATATTGAGAAATAGCATCATTAACAGCAGCAACTTGTTTGTTATTAAGTATAACTTGACCGTTGACTACTTGTATTCCAGTATCGCCAATTTGACCATAAAGAATATCAATAACTTTTCCGTTACCAAGAAGATTATCATAAAGACTAAGGTCAGCATATTCTGTATCTAATTCAGAAAGACGAGTACCACGACCATGAAGAATATATTCGCCAGTAGTTTCATCAATGTGAAATGCTCCTTTATAAGTTTTAGTCTTTCCATCAACAGTTTTTTTATAATCAGCAACTTCATAATTTTCATACATGAGTTTTTCGTCATAAGTACTATTAATAACAGGAGCACCGTTTACAAATTCAAAAGCATAGCCAGGATTATTACTTTTTTCAAATATATATTCATAAATATTATAAGCATCAAGAATTTCTTGATAAATAATATTACGGAAAGAAGCAAATATAGGATGATTTACATTAAAAGTTCGACCATTATCGGTGTCTTGAAAAAGACCATCCATGTTAATAATAGGAGCTTTAAACATAAATTGGTTACCGGCATCAGACGGAATACTAAGGAAAAGATTAGCAAAACGAACTTTATGGTCTTTACCATTAAACGTAATAGATTCTTCTTTAGCGGCAATAAACTCAAGGAAATTAGACATAAGATAATCTCCTTTAGTCATAGTCTTATAAATATAAGGAGAATAATCTCGTCTGTCGTTAGCACCATTAAAGAAACTAACTCGCATTAATTCTTTACCATAAGAAGTAAGTTCGTATTGATTACCAACTTTTCTAAATAAACCGGGAACGAGATTGCCGTCATTGTCAACTTTTTCAATAAGAATATTGCTATAATTATAATCAGTACTCTTAAACTTTTGTTCAGCAAAAGCACGACATGCTTCTTCGCTATCAAGTATTTGATTAAAAGTAAGAACATAATTACGGTTAAGAACATCCGATTGAAGATTACCTTCAGGATTACGACTGTTAAGAGAAACAGAAGTTGCTAAATATTTATTAAGGTCGTTGGCAAATGAACGAAGAGCAATTATATCAATAGGCTCAAAGAAACTTCCTTTTTGAGCATCAAATATAGCACGTTCTTGAGGAGTAGCTTTAAGATATTTGCTTTTAGTAACATTAAAATCACGAGAAGTTTCAAAAGTATTTACTAAATTATTAATAAATTTATTATATAATTTAGGCTTACGAAGATTACTTATAGTTTGATTTTCACCACGAGCATATTGTTTAATAGCATCAACTGTAATATTAGGAATAACAAGTTTAGCTATCTTATATATTTTATAAACAAATTCTTCTTCAGTAGTATCACCATAAGTAATATTATTTTTAGTAAAATCAAGAAGTTCATCAAGTTGACTAATAGCTTTTTTTGCTTTAGGAATAGAAATATTACGAACAGTATTATCAAGTTTATTGAAAATAACATCTGCTGGGTGAGCAGATAAATTGGTAACATTTGTACGAGGATTACCTTTACTATCAATATAAGTTTCAGTCTTATTAGGAATAGGACGATTAAAAATCATTCTGAACTTATAAGCAAATTGAGGATTTTCTTTAAGATATTGCTTAATATAAATAAGAGATTCTGCTCCTTTTACATTATTAGCAACTTCTTCAAGACTATCCATGAACACATCAAAGTTATCATTACGAACTTTGGTATAAAGAAGAGATTTCAGAAAATCAGCATCTTCATATTCAAGTGTTCCAACGTTTTCGTTAACTTTACGATAGAAACGATTATTGCCTTTTGCAGTAGCATTAATCGTAGTATTTTCAAGCTTGGGAATAGTATTAAGAAAAACTTTAACTATTTCGTCAATATGGCCTTCATAGTTAGTAATTACACCAAGGGTATTTGTAAGCTGTTCAAGTTGATTATCGGTAGCATCTACCGCATCAGCATTAAGCTCTCCAGTTTCATAGAAATCTTTACTATCAGAATCAACTGTATCATCATCAGAAGTATCATCAAGACGATTAATGATAGACGCTACTTGTTTATGATTAGCAACTTCATTAAAGAAAGCTTTATCTTGAAGAAGCATAATCATATTATAATGATTTTTAAGAGGAGTGGTATTAATTACATTGTTAAGATAACCAAGTATTTGAGAACGAGGACTTTTATTACTCATAAAAGATTGAATAGTATTGCCCACTTCAGTATCAACATTGGCATAATAATTGCGAGCAGTAGCAATAAAATTATCAACAATAACTTCATATAATCTATTATGAAGTTTATTGTAAGTTTTAATAGAATTACGACCGCTAAACAAATCGTTAAAGTAAATAACATTAGCAACATTAGCTAAATAATTAATAGCATCAACACGAGCAACATAGGAACTAAAACCTTGATTTTTCTCTTTGGCTTCATTATTTATAATGTCACCAATACTACGAGTAAAATTAGCTTTATAAGCAATAATAGCTTTATAAAGCTCATCCATGTTTGTATAGTCGATGTTATTATCAACTAAATACTTTTTAAAACCGTTTTCTTGAGTAACGGCAAAAAGGGCATTGTAACTCTTTGTTCCTTGTCCAACCTCAGTTGCAAGTTTTCTGTTAAGAGCGTCATTGTTAATAATGACTGTACTACAATCCATAACATTAATAAGTTTATTGTTAATAATAGCAATGTCGGACACGAAGTAAAACATACTTACATGCCCGACAATGCGGTTTATTTGGCTTCTAAGCCATGTTTATTTTCAGTCGATTAATCTATCGGCACGTCATATAAAGTTCGCCACGCAGCAGCGCTGAACGCATAGCAGGCTGTAACGGTGTCGGCATACCGTTTACGAAGTCGGATAGATTTTGCGCTGTGTAATTGTCACTAACAGCACTAAGTAAATTATCATCATTATAACCACTATCATCTGGATTAGTAAATTCATCATTACCATAAAACTCAGGATTATTTGAATCTTGTTCAGAAAGGTCAATATCATAAGTTTGTGGAGTAGCATCAACAGTTGTAGTAATATTATCAGATTTAGGATTAATACTATTAAGTAATTCAAGTTCACGTTCAAGTAAACTATCTTTATTAACTTCAATACCAAGAACATCTATAATAATATCAAGAAGTTGTCTAAGTAAAGATTTATTCTTAGTCTTATTAAGAGGAGTTCCGTCAGCAGAAATATTATTAAGATGATTAATAAGTTCACCATTAGTAAGTGTTTCAACAATAAATTCTTCAAGATTAATAGTTTCGTCGGCACGAATATTAAGGAACTTAGTATAAGAAGCATCATCAGGATGATTTTCTTCTACATATTTTTTATAAGCTTCATATATAGGACGAAGTTTATCAAGAGCTTCGGTGCGAGTATATTTATTATTTAAATTCTGATGAAGACTTTCATGTACAAAACGTCTTAAACCCCAGAAATAATCATGTTTAGCAAACTCATCAGAATTAAAAACAATAGAATTATTTTCGTAATCGTATGCAGCATAAGCAGGATTACCTTGTGCATCAAGAAGATTATTATTTACTTCCGCTAATATAGGCAAGAAGCCTAAATTATCAATAGCATCAAGTATTTTTAACGCATTTTCGTTGCCGTCAAGTATAGTTTTATAAGTATCAATTATAGTATTACCTTTATTAAGTAAATCAACAAAAACAGCAGAATCAAATTTATCAGTTAATTTTTTGGAAGAAACAGCATTATTATTAGCAATAGCAGGATTAAATATAGTATTGACTGCAACATACTTATTATGACTATAATTGTTTCCATTAGCATCTTTAGTAAGTTTGGTTCTAATCAAACCATTATTAACAAGAAACTCTTGATAACTATTATATTCAGTTTTATAAGAACCAACATTAATATAAACTTTATCGTCTTTTTTACCTATATATCTACCAGCAATTTCTCTTTTAGTTTTATCAGCAGCCATTTTAAAAGGAACGCTAATAAATGCATTATTGATAAAAATATCAATATCTTCAAGCAAATCTTGATTAGTATTAGCTTGATTAAAACTACTTACATAAGCATAAGTTTGTTTAGTATCAGCAGCTTCAACAGAACGATTGCCTCTATTTGTGGTATCAGTATTAAAAGCTACGTTACGTCCATATTGTCCAGACGCTTCATTAAGAGTAAATAAATAATGTTTATGAGTAGTACGTTTACCAGCATCATCACGACCTTCTGTATAAAAATAAAAACTAACAAAACCTTGTTTGGTATTATGGAAAAAATCAACTCCATTAAATAAACCAGTTTTACCAAAAAGTTCACCAGCATATTTGGCTACATCATCAAGAGTTATTTTATTAGTAAGAAAACCGTGTATCCAAGCGGCTATTTCTCCACGCATACCTGCTTTAATACCATTGATTTTATCGTTAGATATATCAGCAAATAAAGGCTTAGCTATTTGAGCCATATCATAACCGCCATGACCATCAGGAATAAACAAAAATGAAGTACCAATATATTTCTTTTTATCATTGGCAACACGAAGACCGTCTTCATCATTAACTTGAAACAACCCAGTTTGAGTAACAGTAGCAAGTTTAATTTTATCCTCGTTATAATCATTAACAGCATCAAGAATTTCTTGATTTGCTTCATCTGTTAGAAGTATATTTCCACGATTAACTTTACCAACAACAAAATCTCCTTGAACTTCACCGTTAGCATAAGCATAAGTTTGAGCATAAGAAGAACCAATCTTTAAGAACCAATCTTCAACACTATCTTTAATTTCAGAAGGATGTGCAAAAGCAGTTCCGATAATATCAGTAAGATGCTTAACGTGATTATAAATATCATCATCAGTTTTAACACCAACACTAATATTATTATTCTCAATCAAAGGATAAAGACGAGCAATTTCTTTTTGTACTTCTGCATCCTCTACGGGATTAAGACCTGCGTAATTAAGTTCAAGAATACGTTGATTAAGAAGAAATAGTTCATTAGCTAAAGTAGGATTATTGTTTATAATATCAAAAACATAATCTTTAAAATCGCTATCTACACTACCGTTGTCATTAATAATAACATTGTATTTCCAACCGTAATTAACGTGACTAAGAGTACCAGTTCTATCATCATATCTCGGAATACCCATATAACCAACAACTCCATGAGTTTTAGGATTAATAAAGTATAAACGAGATTTATCTTTACTAATATTAGCTACAAGTTTATCTCCCGGATTAAGATTTACAACAGCAGCATATCTTTCTTCATTGTTAATAGTTTCATCGACGTTTATAGTATTTTGATTACTTGTAGAAAGTAAAGCAAGACGATTCTCAGCATGCTTATAAATACGATTGGCTTTTTGCTCTCTACTTAAACGATAAACACTTGGGTCGTCAGTAGCAACAAATTTTTGATTAATAGGACTTTGAAGATATTTAGCAACTTCATCAAACAAAAACTCGGCAACTATATCTGTACCAGCAATGTTATAAATATGAGCAACTAAATCTTCAATATTAAAGTAAGTTTTATCGTTAATCTCAAAACCAAACTTCTCTTTAGTATTAGGATTAGTCTTATCGACAAATTGTTCGATAATAGTTTGAACAGCAGAACGATTACCACGACGACGATTAATAAGCGCAAACAAAGCTCTACGAAGCATTATCTTATCGTTATCATCTAAAGCACTGGTAAGAATACCTTGTTGACGAACGACATAATCTCCGTAAATAGCACCTACAAGATTATTCCAAGCAACATCAGCATCTTCTTTAGTTATACCAGCAGACTTAGCCGCAGCAATAAAAGAAGAATAAGCTGTTTGAACATCATCAGCAGTAAGAGTTTCAGGATTTTCGATATTAGTACCAAACCATTCAAGAAGAAAATCATGTACAGCAACATCATCATAAACAGTTTGCGCAGGCGGATTGACAGGAACAGCAGCAGGCTGAGGCTTGTTTCCATCCTCTACGGGGGGTTGCTCAGTTGTATCGGCTTGATTGGCTTGACCGTCAGTATCGGCTTGATTGGTAGGATTAGCAGCATTGTTAATAGGAGCAGATGTAGGCGCAGCAGACGGTTCAGACGCAGTATCATTAACCTGCCCCGTAGAGGATTGAGCTGCATCAGCATTTACTGCCTCGCTTAAATTCGTACCACCAGGCTCTTGTTCAGGTTCTTTAAAAGCGTCATGTTGGTCTTGTATTTCTTTAAGTCTACGAAGACCATCAATGTACGCATACATCTCGTCATTGTTAATATCAGAAGAAGTAAAAACAGTTTTGACTTTATCATAAGTACGAGCATCTTCTTCTGATAGATTATTACTATCAAAAATATTATCTCCATACTTATCATAAAGTCTTTCCAAATCTTTAAAAGCTCCGTCAATAATATCTTTACGGGCTTTATCAAAAAACTTATTATAATGCTTAATCTGCTTTTTAAGAGATTTATCATCATCTTTAACAGTATTTTCTTCAATAGCATTACTTAAACGACGATTATAAAGATTATAAGTAATATCATATTCATTACTATATAAATCTCTAAATTCTTTAGCTTTTTTAGCAACACTATCATCAGTTTGTTCAGTAAAACCAATAGGCGGATTATCTTCAAGATATTTAATCTTAGCTTGAACATCAGCAATTAATTCTTGATTAGAAGAATTATCTTCACTAAGACGAAGATTAACAAGCTGATTGCGAAGAGTAAGAAGTTGATTTTCGTAAACGTCTTGTTCAATAGCTTGTTCATATTCAGGAGTTATATGTCCAGCATTAGCAACTTCTTCATTATAAAGATTTTCATAAGCACTAAGCATTTGTTTTCTATAATGCTCAGCATTCTTTCTATTAAGATGTTGACGTGCAATAATTTGAGCAATATTAAAATTAGCTCCATTCTTCATAGCACGATTAACCATAGTAACATAATCTTTCTTGGCAGCAGCAACATCTGCAATAGCGTCTTGTTGGAATTGAGCAGCCTGTTGTTCAGTAAGACCAAAACGTTCTTTATATCCTTTGCGAACAGCATCGCTATTTAAATAAGCTTCAAGAAAATCTACATTACCAACATCAACAGCGTTCATAACAAGCTGCGAAGTATATTGTTTACGAGCAACTTCTAAAAGAAATTCTTTTTCAGAGTTATTGGCAATAACAGGATTGTTTCCATTCTCATCAGTAGCAAAAGGATTAACGTTATCTTCATTAATCTTTTTAATCTGTTGTTGGTATTGCTGCGCAACAAGTTCACGATTGTTAATCTCATTCTCTCGTTGCTTCTCAGCACTAACAAATTCTTTATTAAATTTACGATTATAAAGACCACCAATACTTTCAGCGCCGGCACTGAAAACTACGCCACCAAGAACTCCCCAAAAAGCACTTTCCCACATGTGAGGGTCGGTAAGATAATCAGTGAAATCTTTAACAGGAGCATCTTTATCAAAGACATATCGAGCAAGCTCCATACCTTTTTCAGAAGCAACATAGTTAACAGCTTCTTCAATACCCTCTGTCCATTCGTTACGAACACCATGAAGAATATCATAACCGAGATTAGACATGATTTGTTTAGCTTTATCAAGACGAGTAACAACTCGAGCAGCATCATCAGCAGCTTCTGTGGCAGTCATTCCAAATTTACGAGTAACGACTTCGTTAAGATTACGAAGATTAGCACTTTTACCAACAGTTAAAGGAGTACTTGCAAGTTTACGCAAACCATAAAGTTGAAAAACATCAAAACCAATATTCCACCAGTCGGTATTAAAAGTAACATCGGCAGCGTTGGTTGCAATATCTTCTGCAATAGAATTATCATCCATTTCAGCATATTGAGGATTATTTTTATTAAACTCAATACGTTGCTCAGGAGTCATATTTTGAAGTTCACCTAAAGCATATTCTTTAGCATTTTCCTTAGTACCAATAGCTTCTTGATAATTCTCAAGCAAACGCATAGTAGCACCTTGAGTAAGAAGCTTACCACCAGTAGCAATAACGTCACGAGTTTTTTGTCCCATATTAAGAAGATTGGCAGCTTTAGTGGCATTCTTTGAAAGATTAAGAAGTTTACCAACAGCACTTAAACCTTTTGTAACTCCAACACCAGGAACCATAAGAGTAAGTGATGAAGCAATGCTTGGAGCCATTTCAGCCCACCAAGCCATATCAGCAACGTCAAAAGCTTTATCTGGATTTTCACGATACAGAGGCATACGAGCATCTATGGCATCTTTAAAATCAGATAAAGCTTGAACAACTTCAGGACGTTCATAATTAAAACCATCCTCATCTAAAGCATCTACTAAAACAGATGCTACATCGGCTGCACCAACAACAGTTCCAACAGTAATAGTATTTAAGGTTCTACCGAGAGCATAAATGGCTTGACCAACATTGCTTTGATTTTTAGCACGCTCTAAATTAAGAGTTTCTTCATCATCAAAGTTATTTACATAAACATCGTAAGGAGCATAATCTTTTGGATGAAGATTAATAGGCGCATTACGATAACTAAGTCCTTCTGTAAATTGTCTTGTAAGTCCAGTAGTACTACTACCCTCAGTATCTGTATTAACGAGAAACGGGGGCTGAAGTGCCCCCTTTTTAGTTTTAGGATTATAATCAGGATTTGGAACTTTATTTCCCTCTTGTAAAAACTTTAATACATCCATGTTATCTATAATTAGTTAAGTTCCTACTAATAATATTTGATATATTGCCAGCATAATCAGTAGTACCATAAAGATATTGAGAATATGCTTGGGAAATACTATTAATAATAGCTTGAGTATAAGTAGCATTAGGAGCATTTCCAGTAACATAAGCATCTCCTAAATCTTCAAGTCGAATACTCTTTTCAATCAAGTCTTGAGCTTCCATAGGACTAAGACTACGAACAACTTGATTATTTGTTACATTAACAAGGTCAAGGTCTGGAGTAATTCGATATTTGCCAATATTAGCATCATAAGGACTATTACCAATATTAAATTGCTGTTTATAACTACGAAGATTTTGTGTACGCATACCAGCTTTAATATTAGTATCTTGCATCCATTCTTTAGTCATAACAGGATTAAGGTCAAAACGAATACGTTTAGGAGCATCATTAGGCTTCTTCGGGTCTTTGACACTAATAATAGCTTGAATAGAATTATTAAAAGGAGTTATACCTTTGGTAACAACATTTTCTTTAGCATTAGCAAGAAGATTAGTATATTTAAGTTCTTCTTCCGTATCCATTTCACGATAAGTATTCAAATCTTCATCATAAATATAAGTATTAGGACTTTGAGTTAAATCAATATTACCAATACCTTGATAGAAACGTTCATCTTCAATATTCATAATAGCATTGTTATCTCCTCGACTGCCAATACCATGCTTGATATTATATTCAGCTTGTGCTTGAGCAGGCGTAGCATTAGGAGAATATTGAGTAGGAACAGTAACTTCTTGTTCTATTACAGTATCAGCATTGTTGCTAAGTTCGTCACCAAAATTAGCAAAATTAGTTATAACACCAGAAAGAACACCGCGTGTGCCAAAATCTCCAGCTAATTGGTTAGGTATAGTAGTATCCGTAACAACATCATCGGTCGTACCGTCACTTTTTACTCGAACAGCATTTGAACCAATTTTACTTTTATCATCATTTCCAAAAGCTGCTTTTATAGGAGCAATAATTCCTTGAAAAGCGTCACTAAAGAAACTATTATGTTCATTTCTTGCATCGCGAATAACTTTAGCAAAAGTGAACAAATTGTTTTTATATTCACGAGGAAGTTCTACATATTGTTTACCATTAGCACGTCCAACTTTAATACCAAGAGCCCTAATTGCAGCATCACCACCAGCATTTTTAACTAAAGTAGCATATTCGTCTTCGCTAATATATTGACGAACGGCAGTAGTTTCAGGGTCAAATATAACATCGTTATAATGATTAACAGCATTTCTAAATCTATTATCGGCAGGCAAATCAGTACCGGAACTAAGAGCTGTGTACATTTCAAAAGCATCACCAGCTTCTGTTCCTTTCTGAACACCAAGAAGATTATCAAGAAATTCTTGGTCGTCTGAAATAGATTTAACAGCTTTAAGAGCAATAAGCTTATCCATACCATTAGGCATAGCATCTACTTGTTGACGTAAAGCATCGGGAGTAAGAGTATTTACATCAGCGTTAATGCCATTACGAGCAAAGACTTCGCCAAGAGCAGCTTTGTTAGATTGAATATTGCCACGAGCATTAATAGCACTTTGATTTTTAACAGTAATGCTTGGAGCGTCATACATTTGATTAGGAAAGCTCATATCTGAAACAGCAGCACCGCTTCCAGCAGCAAGTTTTCTTGCAGACTGAAGAGCGGTTCCAAATTCAGCACTACCATAAACACGATTATAAGTAGCAGCTTTAATAAAATTATTAAAACGACGATTAATAAATTCTTGCTCGTTTAAAAGATTACCATTATGGTCGCGAACATCAGCGTTCTTACCTTGTGTTTGGTCTTTCCACATAGCAATCTTATAATCTTGTTGAAGACTGGCTTTAGCACCAGGAGTTCCCTCAATAGCTGCGTCAATAGCAGCTTGAAGTTTTTCAGTACTAAGTCTATTATACTTAGTACCTTGTTTCATAAAGATTTCTCCGGTAGCAGATTGAGTAAAATCATCGGTAGGCTTGCCATTAGCATCAAGAAAAGTATAACTTTCGCCGCCACCAGCATCTTCTTGAACCATTTTCAAAGCTTGATTATAAATAACAGAAGTAGGTATTTCGCTAACTTCTTGTTCAGCAGGTTTCCATTCAGTACCACCAATAACATTACCAGCAGCATCAAGTTTATCTTCATAATGATAAGTATTGGCTTGACGATAATAATTCTTATAATCTTCTGATAAATCAGTACGAGCATTAAGATTATCTTGATAAGCTTTATATTGTTGTTGAGCACGAAGACGACCAAGAACTCTTGGGTCAGACATAAGATTACCAGCTTCAGCAACAATATCATCAAGAGCATAACCTTTAAAATCGTCAATCATAGCATCGTTAATCTTACTCTGAACATTGTTAACAAGAAGCTGTTTAAATTCATCTTCTTGAGCATTAAGTTCAAGTTGACCGATTTGTTTTTTTAATTCACTTTCTTGAGCAACAGCAACATCGTGACGATTTTGAAGATAATCATAAGTTTGTCCAATAACTTCAAGATTATGTTTTGGAACATAAGTATAGTCAATAGTTTTAAAACTTCCAAAAGGCATAGTATATAATTTTATTTATTAATACCAAGAGTACGTAACATAAGTTTATTCACATTCGGAGCACGAAGACCAAGAACTTTTAAAGTTTCTTCATCAAGCTTAGCTTGACGTTTGTTTCTATTCCAAACATCAAAAGCAGAACCAACATTTCCAAGCAGACTACTAACAATATTAGCTCTTGCTTCGGCTTTAGCTCCGTCAATTCCAGCTTGATGAATAAGAGAATTGATTCTATTACCAGCATTGAATTGGTCGGCTTGTGCTTTAAGATTAGCATTTGCGATAGAAACAGCAAGTCTATTCTGAATATTGGCTGTATCAGCAGCAAGACGAAGACGAGCACGATTAGCCATTTGAGCAGCAAGTGCTTGATTATATTGGTCATAACGAGCAAGATTGCGAGCAGTAACTTCTTGCTGATTAAGTTTATCCTTGTTAATCAATTCAGTTTCAATATTCTCTTTCTGAGCATAAACTTGATTCTTAGCTTCTTGTCCACGAAGAGCGGCAAGTTGTTTACGAGCAAGACCTACACGACTGTTAGAAGTATTACGGTCAATATCTCGCATAGTACGACGAGTTTCATCTTCTATTTTAGCAAGCTGAGGATTAGCATTATAACGAGTTTTAAGTTTAGCAGCAGCCATCAAAATAGGAGCAGGAATATCTTTTAAATCTTCTTCGTTAAGTTTAATCTCGCCAGGATTAGAAATAGTAGGAGCAGTAATAGTAGGCGGAGTATAACTATGAAGTTGATTAACAAAAATGTTACTCATAAGAGCATCCACAGCAGACGAACCGAGATTAATACCAAATTGAATATTATCAAGATTTCGAGTTTTGGCAATATCTTCTTGATAAGGACGTTTTAAATTATCTAATACAGAAAGATAATTTATATCGTTATTAACGTTTTTAGCAAGACGATTAACAACAGTAGGAGTTAAATTACGTCTAATCATAGCAGCGTTTTCATCGCTTGCAGACATAACTTTAGAACCGTCAAGAGGATTAATAGAAACAACTGGAATAGAAACAGATTGTCGTTTATTATTACTCCCCGTAGAGGATGAAGAAGTATTACTTCTTGTACCAACAGGTAAACTTAGTATCATTCTTTGAAGAGCGTCCATATCATAATCGGAATTAGGAACGCTAACAGTAGGAGCTTCAACAAAGTAATGAGTTTCTCCATTCTTTTTATAAGTAGGAGCATTATTCGCAAGACCGTTAACTACATTGCGAGCAAGTTGTGAAGTAGTAATATCAGTAGTAGGAATATCAATATCATTATCTATAATATTAGAATTTGTATTAGGAAGAGGAATAGCTTCGTTTCTATCAGTTACAAGATATTGTTGACCTTTATAATTAATAGTATCACCTACATTATATTTTTTATCATTAATTCTAAAACCGCTACCAACTTTAGCTTTAGCTCGACCGCCAATACTAAACTTACGAGTTCTTTTTTCGGTTTCAGAAATAACATGTGCGACAGAAGTATTATCTTGTTTAGCATCCAAAGGCTTTTGAGAAATATCAGCAGTAACTAAACGATTATGCAAATCAGCCCAACCAACCCTACGAGGTTTTTCAGGTTCTTTGTCAACAGTACCTTTTGGCATAATTATAGCAGAAGCCAAAAGACTAAGATTATGAAGTCCAGGTTTAGAATAACGTCCATTAAAACGAGGTTTTCTTTCACCACCATAAGCAAAAGCTTCACGTGACGGAGTATGAATTAAACCATTGCGAACATTACCATTTATAGAAATAACTTTTCCCATTTTAGATTTACGTTTTGTTCCATATTTAGCAGCATAAACAGGAACGGTGTTAAGATTTATATTGTTAAGATTAAGTTGATTAGGGTCATTGCGCATAGCAACATTATTAAGCAAATCAATTACTTCGTCTTCTTTAAAAGTATTAATAAGATTATAATCAGTAGCAGTTTTACGAAGTTCTCGAAAACTATCTTTATCATAAACAGTATTCGGGTCAAGATTATTAGCTTGACGGAACTGCATCAAACGAGAATAAACTTCGGTAGGACGACGAAGATAAGTAGAAGAACTTGAACTTCCAAGTATATCACTAATTACTTGTTCTTGTTCAGTAGCACGAGAAGCATGAGCGTTTTCGTGAGTACGAACAGTAGGGTCTTTAGTAAATTCTTCTTGATTAACATAACTACTATGCGTAGGAGCATGATAAGCACCACCAATAACTCCTTGACCAGTTTCTGGAGTATTAAGTCTAAGCTTCATACTTTGAGCATTGCGAGCAATCTCTTTACGATAATCAGTATCGCTCATAGAAGGAGTACGAATAGCAGCACGTTTGCCATAATTCATAGCAAAACCAATAGGAGAATGAAATTCACGAGCAGTATTACGACTTTCGGCTTGACGTTCAAGACGACCATCTCCTAATTGATTATTGTAACGTCCAGTAGCTAATCGAGAAGCATTCCAAGTATCAAGAAAATCATTTTGGTTAGTAGGAAGATTACCACCTAATGGTTTTTTATTAGCTCTACTATCAATAGCATCTCTTATATCTTGATTTTGAATAACTCCACGAACAGCGTACTGAGCATTTTCAATAGGATTAATAATTTTATCAGCTTTTCTATATTCTTTAAGAATATCATTAGCTTGTTTTATTGTTCGTTTAGCATATTCAGCATTTTTGCCATCTATATTTTTAGTAGCATAATTAACAAACTCGTCTGCTAAATGACGATATTCATTTTCTTTATCTTTAAGTATTACGGCTTTAGAAAAATCTCCTCTATTTTTTCTATAACGTAAGAGATTAGACAAGCTGCGTACACGAGGAACGCTCCCCAGTACATCAAGCCAATCGGAAGGGACACTATTACCGGCAATTCCTTTAATAATGGCAGGGACAGATGTACTAAGACCAGTAGGGTCAGCAATTTGTACAGAGGCTTTAAGAAGTTTCCGCTGCAATCGAGAATCTTCCAAAGCACGGTTAAAAGCATTACTTTTAGCTTTTTCAAAATTTTCATAATTATTGTATTTTAAATCTGGTTTATAATTGGCAATAGCGTCTTGCTGGACGGTAGTTTTATTGCCACCATTTTTATATTTAGTACCATCATCGTTAATACGATTTCTATTTTTAAATTCTTCTTGAGCATTAAAAACAGCATCAGGATTAGCTCCACCCATTACAAGTTCGGCTGGACTATTACCTTGAAGAAAAGGAACAGAAGAATAAACGCGAACTTCTTTAGGAGTAACTTTCATAACTTCTTCCCCCTCAACTTCAAGACCAGTTTTTGGGTCAGCTCCAATATCTACTCCACCAGCAGAATGTTTCCTACCTTTTATGTAATAAAAGTTATCACCAAGAGGAATAGCATTTCCGCCACGAACTATATTAGGAACATATTTACCGCCACCAGCCGCTAATATAAGACTTTTTCGATTATTAATCTTTCTCATATCAATAATTTTAAAATATTCATTTTAAGGCTCGCTACGGCATTTTATCTCAATTGTGATAGATTAATCATTTTCGAGGATAAAATGCCATACAGCGAAAGTCCATGCTATTAGCGGGCACGTTTCACTAACTTTTTACGCCCGCCATTGCGATAACGAGGCTGATACGTGGTATTGCTTCCAGCAGTAATAGCAGCAGTAGGAGCTTGACCGAGAGTGTTCATAGCAACCATATTATTGTTTTGAGCATTAGCATAACTTGCTTTATTTTCTCCAACTTGACGACCAGTAAATTTGTCAGTAATACCGTCATAAACTTCTAAGTCAGCAGGGTCATAAGTTCTATAAGTATTAGTACGATAGTTAAGCTTAGTAGCAGTTGGAGTATAAGTTGCTCCTGTATTAGCAAATATACTACCAATACCAGAACTAACACCGCCAACAACATTACCAAGTAACTGCCCCGTAGAGGATTGCATAAACGAGCCAAGACCAGCTTTGCTTCTTCCCTTACGGGGGGTGGCTGTGCCGATAGAAGCTTTAGTACGTCCACCGCATTTACGAAGTTTACGCTTACCACCACAAGCCATAAAACGGTTACGAAATTCTTTATCAAGTTCAGCTTGATTAGCATATAATGCAGTAAGACCGGCAGCGTTTTCGATACCAGTCTTCTTAGCAGCAAGCTCATTCTGTTCACGATTAAGCTTTTCCTGCGCTTGTACATTTAAAACGTTTTGTTCATATTGAGCATCAATAGCAGCTTGTTGATTTTGATACTGTGTATCAATAGCATTCTGTTGATTAAGAGCATTTATTCTTTCAGCTTCGGCTTGAGCAGCAGCTTGTTTCTTTTTCTTCTTATTACCGAAAATACCACCGATAATTCCACCGACAGCACCAATAGCAGCACCAATAAATGCTTTATCACGACCTCTATCATAATATTTCTTTTCCATATCTTATGTATTGAAATAAGCTTGTATATCTTTAATTAAAACTTTTTTATTAGTATTTCTAAAAACAAAACGAACAATGACATATTTACCAACCATAAGTTTGGCATCAACGGCAGTTTGATTATATTCAAGTTCGTTGTTATATTTACCAGTAATACGACCAAATATTTCTTGCTCTTTATAACTTTTAAGTTTATTATAAAACCAATTAAAATTCCAACGACCAAATTCATAAACAGGCTTCTTATATTCAGCAACAGAAGCACGTTCTTCGTTAAGATTACAGTAATCTGAATAACAACAATTAGTATAAAGATAACAACCAAGAACATCAAAATAGTCATCTTTTTCTTTATTCAGCATATAAGTTATAAAGTTAACAACCTTAATATCATTAGGATTAGTAGAATTAAAATAAACATCAATATAAGAACAAGTATTACCGCCAATAAGTTCATTATTCATAAACTCATTTAGTATATCATCTTCATATTCGTTATACACATCTTTAGTAAATTGACGAATACGATAATAACTATTAGTAAAATCTATAAGATAAAAGTTATCTTTAAGACTAACAAATTTATAATCAGAAGTATAACTATGGCTACTAAGCCAATCATTATTATAAAGACTATAACTAAGAATACAAGATTTCCAAGCACCAGTAGTATCTTTCTTCATAAAGTTAAATAAAAGACGAGCATTGGCAGAATCATAACCGATATAAACACGGTCGGCGACATAAGCTTCAACAAACTTAGTTATATCGTTATTGATTTCTTCAACAGAACCAGCATCAAATTTATAAAACTTACGAGCATTAGAATCATAAAAGATATAACCAAAATCTCCATTAATATAAGAAATAAAATCTTGGAAACCACAAATACCAAACTTAGTAGTAAAGACTTCTTTATAATCAACTTCAAATACATCTGGCATCAGCATCTGAACTGTTTGCTCGTTTGTTTTAAGTTCATTGTTAATATCAAAAGCAAAAAGACTTTTTTCTGTATGAACAAGAAGATAAGTACCAGCAGCAACAATATTAGTAATATCACCTTTATTTTCACTTATAATCTTATAACTTTCAGGAGATATATGCTTCCAAGCATTAACAACACTTTCATCACCGATAACGTTAGTACGATAAACAGTTTTGGAATATTGCTCACGCTTATAAAGCTCATTAGTCTTATTATAATTAATAATAATACGACGATAGAAAGAATAATAATTAGAAGTAAGATTATATAAATCGTTAATACGAGAAGGGTCTATAATAAGATTAGAACCTTGAGTATTTTCAGAACCGTCATTATAATTATAATAAACAGTACGAGGGGACATATTAACTTTCTTCCCCATAAGAAAATAATGACTTTCATGAACAAAAGTAAAAGAATAAATCAAAGGTTTATTAGCAACAGTTTCACCGTCACCGTAAAACTTAGTACCAGTAGTAGCATCATAAGGATTCCAATCTACATCACTAAAAATAATACCATGAGGATGAAAAGTAAATATTGTACTAACATTCCAATAATAGTTCCAAGCATAATTAACTTTAACATCAGCATTATTAACTTTTACAGTAGATTTGCCATAAGTATAATTAGCATTAGGGTCATATTCTTTAACGTATTCAATATAACCAAGAGAAATAAGATTTTTATCGGCATCTCTATAAAGTTCTGAATAATCATCAGTATAAACATCACAAAGAGTAGTACCATGATGATCGTTAAAACCAGACGAAAGCTGAATTTTAAGAACACCCTCTTTACCAATATTATCAAAACTATTAGGCGGAAGAATAGAAGTAGAATTAATACCAGTGCTTGCATTTGCGGCAGTAGGATTGTTAAGACGAGTATTAAGATTACCGTCATCGGTATATTGGAAGTAACAAACTTCACTTATTTTATTAGCATCAGTTTTACCACCAACAATACTAAACTCAGGATAATTAAAACGACAAGGACTATCGGCACTACCAGTATTTTGTCCTTTGACATCATAAAGATATTTGTCAGCTTGAGTTATAAAACCACTGCCAATTTCAACATATTCAGGTTCAGCATAACTAATAAAATAGCCAACAAAACCCTCAAGCATAGGAATATGTTCAAAGACAATTCCACCAAGAGCGATTTTATCGGCAGGACAAACACAACGGCAAAATCTATTATTATCACTTCCAAAAATAGTACAAGTAAGTTTAGTCCCCTCAACAGAAGGAGTTCCACTATTAGCAGTTAAAATAGGAACACCGTCTGTATAAGTTCCATTTGCATAAACATAATGAATAAAGAAACAATAAACTCCACGACGACCAGGCTTAGGTTTAAAGAAATTAATAGCTTCGGAAACTTCAGGATAATCACCTTCATCTCTATCAATAGCAGTTATAACAACGTTTCCCATTTTAGCAAGAAGCTGTCCATAGTCAGTTTCATTTAGAAACGGTTTGTTTTTATTAGCAATTTTATAATTAGCAAGATAAACTCTATTACGATAATTATCAAGAGTTTTAACATTATAAAAATTAAAAGGTTCATTGGTAAGTTCTTCAAGTGACATAGTTTCAAAACTATTATCAATTGTAAACTCAACCATAGTACCAATACTTTTCTTATCCCAAACAACAGCTTCGGTAGAAGCATTTCCATTTACAATAGCGGCAAGTTGATATTTAGTATAATTCTGTCTTGTATCAGTAAATATACGAACTTGAACAAGAAGATTAGTATTAGTATAATCATCATCTTCTGAATAGTAATCTTGAATTTTACCACTACCTTTGCCGTCACCAGCATTATAATTGAAAACAGTTTTAGGAGTAGTAAGAGCTTCTAAGTCTGTTACTTGAACAGGATAACCAATAGGAAACCAAATAGTATTATAATAATCATCAATCCAATAACGTATAAAGAAAATATAAGTACCTTTCTTAATACGATTACCATTAACAAATTTAACATCACCAAAATTAGAAATAGGAGCAGTGGCTAATTCTGTATATAGTTCATCACTATCTTGAGTATATTGATATAAGTCAACATCTTTATCAATATTAATATTTTTAAGAGGACAATCTTCTGTGGGATTAAGTTCACTAATACAAACTATAAGTTCGTTGTTAACATTATAAGTATAAGTACCAAAAACTTCACCACCACACCAATGCCAATTAATACCAACTTTAACAGGATTATTAGAACCTATCGGCTTTCTAATATCAACGCGATAAATATCATTGTTATCAAAGAAAACAAGAAATTCTTCGTTACATTCAATGTGACCAACTATTTTAGCATTAACTCCATGAAGATAATAATCAATAAGACCAGGTTCATTGCAAATAGTTTCAGTATCTTTATCAATCATTATATTACCAGCATGAACTAAGTCGCCTTCTTTAAGATTTTCATAAGGACTATCAAAATTAAGTTTTTGACTAATTCTCATAGCAGTAATTATTTAGGAAATGTATAATTATAAAAATAAGAACGCCAAGCATCACCAGCATAATCATTTTCATTTTGAGCATCAGCAATAACAGAAGCTTTGGCTTTATCTTTAAGTTGCATCCACATATAATAAGGATTAGTTCCATATTGAGAAGCAGCAAGATTAAAAACAGGATGTTTCATACCACGAGTAAGCATCTTATACATACAGTAATAAGCAAGAGCTTCAATAAGAATACCATTGTTAGGAACAACTGGAATTTCTCCTTGAAAATAATTACTATGTTCAGTTTCTATTTCAAGATTACGAATAATAATTTCACGAGCATCCCAATTAAGTTCAATAGTATTATTATCAACAATGATATAGTTCCGATTATCCTCTACGGGGGAGATATATTGGTCACCAACTCTATGCCGTCTATTAAAAACGTCTGTATTAACATGTTCAGAAACAGCTCCAATATAATCTTTATCAGAAGCTCCGTCGGTAATATAAATAGTATTAGAACCACTAAGTTGAGTGTTATCAAGTTCACTACTATCACCCCCCGTAGAGGATGAACATGAACAGCCAGCTTTACTCTCTCTAAGAGAACGAACCTCACAACCGTTACTATCATAAACAGCAAAACCCTTGCTATTAGTAATAGGACAAGGGCTATGAACAATACGATTTCTTACAGGAAGAGTTCGTTTTTTATATGTAGTTCTAAGAACTTTAAGTTGGCTCATTGCATCAAAACACCAAGCAGGAACACGAGCAATCCAGTCACTATTATCAGGATTGAAATCGTTGTCTATTTTGGCTATTATGTGCTCCAAGACTATATTCTTTTTGTTCTGCATTTCTAATAAAATTTAGATAAGACATAGGTTCAAAAGCAAGAAGAATACCAAGTTTAAATCTCATATCAAATTTGGTATGATAAATATCATCAGCGGTTTTACATATAGCAGCAATTTCTTCTTGGCTCATACCACGATATTTGAAATCAATTCTATCTTTACGTTCAAACTTAATATTAACGTTTTTATAACGACTATTATCAATAAGTTTAAATTCATAATAATAATCATTAGTTTTATAAACTTTATAAGGAACACCGTCATACTTAATACCACGGAGTTTACAAGCAGCAGCTTCGTCTTCATTATAAAGTTTTTTACCAGCAGCAAGAATTTCTCGTTTCTTTTTATTAGTAGCGTTAAAATCAATAACAGGTTTCTTAGAAGTAACTTTCCAACGATTGCAAACAATATTGCCAAGACCACCGGCAACTTGATAAGCATAACCTTCAAGAATACATTTCATAACTCCATAGTTATAAAAACGTTGAACAAGTTTTCTATATTCAGTAATAGTAAGCCTCTTTTTACGTTCTTCAAGTTTAAGACTTTGAGTAACACCGTAAACGTTCTTTTGAACTTGTAGATACTTTAGGAAATTAAGATAAGTAAGACGTTTATGAACATCAGTAGTAACAAACTCAGAAGTACGAGTTTTAGCACGACAAGCATCGAAATCAACAGCATTGATTTCATTGTCGTCACCAATATTATTTATATCAAGATTAAAGAACTCGTTTATAATCGCTTTTTTATTAGCAACAAGTCGATAAAGCCTTTTGCGAAGATTAATAAGATTATTATAATCTTCTTTATTAATATCATAAGCTTTATTAGCATCCTCTATGAATTTACCATAATAGTATTTAATATCAATATCTGGACGCATAGGTTAACGAGTTAGATTTTCAACAGGTGTTTCATTTCCTTCACGTGCAACATTAAGAAGATTACGTTTAAAAATAATATCCTTAATTTGACCAATCATATCTTCAGGAAGAAGAAATTCATTATCATCAAGTTCTTCACTGTCGTCATAATCAGAATGATGATATTCTCCAGCAGCTTCAACAGTTTCTTCTTTAATAAGATGAGGATATTCAAAAGGAGATTCAACAGTAATATAATTAACGTTATCGAGAATATCATTACTATTGCTATAAATATAAAGATATTCATTTATATAGTCGTAACGAAGAATACGACAAAGACCGACAAGTTGATTATAAAATTGAGCAGCATGTTCACGAACGAAAGGAACAGAAAGATTATATACACCAGAAGTACGAATAGATTGAAAAGGAGTATTGTTAATAAGACGAACCGGACGAGGAACTTTATTCTTAGTTCGCTTGATAAGAGGAAGATTTAAATCTTTAGTACCATAAACATCACCATCAGGAACATCTATAAGTTCAAGTCTAAAACGTTGTTCAAGACCTTTGTCAGTATAACCGTGACGTTCATAACTTTGCCGAATAAGTTCATTACGAGTATGAATAATTGCCTGCCGAATATTTCGACGAACTGCAAGGGTATTCGGAGAACCAGCAGCATGAGCAATCTCACTAATTAATTGATTAAGCGTTGCCATAGGACGATTAGGATTAATAACATTAATAACACAAAAATACATTATTAATAATAACTTCCATGTTATCAGCAAGATAAAAATAAAACGGTAACATGTTTTCACAACATATTACCGTTTACAATTAAATCGACAATTACAGTTTTAGTAATTTCGTGGAAGAAACTTATTTTAAACAACTTTTAAAATGGTCGATGTCGGCAGCTTCAAGAACAATATCTTTATCAATGCCGGGAATACCAATCTTAATTTTACCATTACCGATAGTAACACCGCCAAACAAATCGGGATATTCTTTCGTAGCAGCAACAATAAGATTATCTGTCATTTTGCCAAGAAGCGGTTCTATATCAACAGTACCATCTTCTTCTTGTATCATCTTAAGAAACTTATCAACTTTGCCAATACTTTTATCGGCAGCTTTGTCAATAAAGGGTCGGAAAATCATTATAAGAGCATTCTGATTGGCAAGTTCATCTACTTTGCCAGTATAAAACTCAACGAGTTTATTAACTATAACTTCACGCTGTATCATACTTCTTTATTTTTAATATTGTTACAAAAATCAACATAGGTAAGTTTAGGGTTAGCTTGAGCAGCTATCTGAAACTTCTTGAAAAGTTCTAATTCTTTATTAGCTTCTTCAATAATACTATCTTTCTTGGCACGTATATTGTTAAGTTGTTTTTCAAGAAGTTCCTTACCACGAGGAGAGTTAGCTACTTTATCGCGAACAGAATTAATAAGTTCTTGCTGAATAAGCATTTGAAGTTCAGTAGATACATTATTATAAACATCATCTTTAGCGAGAATAGCTTGTTGGTCATTATTCAAAGAACAAACTTCTTTATCAATCTCATCCCAAAGATTAACCTGTTGAGGCTGAACAGGTCTACTAGGTTGTATATTTTGATTAGGATTTCCAAGTTGAGATTGAATTTGGCTCTTAGCAGCAGTAAGCTGTTGAATTTGATTATCCAGTTGAGTAATATAATCAACAGGAGAAGCAACGCCGGCAAGAAGTGGGTCGTATCCAAGATTAACTTGATATTGTGGAAATGGCATAATATAAGAATTTAAATTAAGAGGAGCAGAAAGATTACTACTCTCTGCTCCTCTATTATTGATTTACGCAGCCGTAGTAGGCGCAGGTGTAGTGGCAGGACAAGCACAAGGATTATAGCTTGCATAACCAGTAACGGTAGGAGTATTCGGAAGAACAACTTCACCGCTAATCATACGACAAGTTCTACGCCACAAGTTAAAGTCGGCATGTTCAGCAACACGACGAATATCACATTGGATAAGAGCGTCTTGATACGGACGAGTAGCTTTAAGAACAGCTAATTCAGTTTTCAATTCACCAATCTGACCAGCAAGTTCATCTTTACTGTCACGAGAATACTTGTACAGGTCGAAAGCATTTTATTAGCATTAGCGTTAATAACATCAAAGCCATTACGCATAGCACTGTAAATACCAAACATTTCCTGATTAATAGTTTGTCTATCTTCAAAACGTTGATTTTGCTGTGCATAAGTAGAACGCCACATGTCATTAACAAATTGTACTTGGTCGGCACATTGTTTACGTTCAAGATAATGTTCATTAGCAGCAGTTCCAGCAATAGCAGCAGTTTCGGCTACTGTTGCACGATTACCAAATAAGCCACAGTTAAGCAGACCACCGCCAAGAAGTTGTAAACCAAGTGCGCCAATACTAAGACCAAGAGCAGTTCCACCAACTGCCTTAGAAGCATACTCTTTCTTGTCACGATGAACTTTCTCCATCTCAACATAACCTTTTCCAGTTTCTTTATCAACTAACATCATAATAGTTAAGTTTAATAAGATTAATAATAAAATAAATAATTCTCTCTATAATTACAATTACAAATACATAACGCTGGAGAGTAGGAAAAGGTTTAGAAATTAAATATCCAATAAAAATAAAGCCCGCTTATTTCTGCTGACAAATTAATATCAGCTTCAATAAGCGGGCTGGCGTCTTGTGTCTAATCGGGTAAATAAGACTTAAGGTTTCGGTGTGTTGTTCGTTTATTCTTCAATAATGGTTTCGTTAAATATAGCTTCGGTTATATCGTTAATTTCATTAATTGCAAGAGAACGTTTGAAAATAATAATGTCGTCATGACAACCTTCAAAATTACCATCATTATCAGAATTATATGCACCAATAGCAAATTCTTCACTTTTATCTATTCCAATACTATATGTAATATCAGCATTGTTATATTTATTTTTAGTTTGATAACTAATTCCTTCGTTTGGAATATTAACATTATTCCAACCACCAAAAGAAGCAGTACGAATAACAGTTTTATTATTAGCTTTATTTTCAAAAACAAAAGCAGTATTAGTTATATCATTACCAATACCTTTATTAGCAAAAACACCATCTTTATCAAACCAAGTTCTGCGAGCTATAATAGTATAATCATCAAAAATAGGTAAACCATAAGCTTTACAATATTGTTTACCGGCATAACAAAGAGAATTAGGATAATCTGGAATTTGAGTAATAGTAATTTCTCCAGTACCAGCATTAACACGAAATCCTACCTGATACTCTTCTTCTGTTTTAATACTTTCAGGAATTTCATTTATTCCCTCGGTAAGTGTTATTTCTCGCCTACCATTTTCGGTTGCGTATTGATAAGTAAGGACATTATTTCCAAGATTTTGAACATTTACTGTATAAGCTGGCATTTCTGTTAAAGCGTATCTAACAAATAAATAGTTACTCGTTACTGGAACAACCTTAACAGTATTATGTGAAACATCGGTAACAACACTTGTTTTACTATAAGTAGTAAAGTCAACGGCATAAATACCAACCCCACTATTCAACTTCCCTTGAAAACCATACATATAAGCATCAAGTCCATTTCCACTGAAATCTTTAAGAATAGAGGTAGGAAGTTGCTCAATAGTAGCTTCTTCTGTTACTGTTTGAGGATTACAATAAAAGCCAAAATTCTTTTGAGTTCTAACGCTGGCAGGTAAATGATAGATACCACTTTTATCAATAGCAATAGTACCTACTGTACCGTCTTCTTTGTTGTATCTATATGTTATAGCAATATTACCTGTATATTTAATATCGAATCCATCAGTAGAAGCATTAAAACCTCTATAAGCTATAACATATTTCAATTCTGTGCCAGCAGGAATAACTATTTTCTTTTGAGCAGAAGTAATACTTGTATTGTCAATCGTCCAATAAGTAAAATCCTCAGCATAACTTTCAATAACATCATAATTAGTAAGTCTTTGTTTCTTCGGACTATACCAAACAACGACATCATCTCTATATTCAGGCGGTATCTTGCTTCTATTAGCAATTAAATCTCGCCTTTTACGGACGAGATTTAAAATAGCTTGAAGAATAATAATTATTACTTTCATAAGCAGGAATTATTCTTTTAATAACTTTGTTTGTTCTTTCAACTCTTGCAAGATTGCTTGCAGAATTATTATAATCTGTTTCATAAGCTTTATGTTTAAGCGATTACACCAGCAGCTTTAAGACTTGCTATAAGCTCATTAACTTTTACAGCAATAGTCGCTGCATCTGCATCGTCAGCGACGGCCTCAACAGCAGCTCCTTGTTTAACTCCGCCAAGAGCAGTGGAAGTAGCAGCCGGCAAAGTATATTTAGTATCAGTCCAAGGAACAGCTACATACATCTTACCATCAGTGTCAAGAAGAATTGGATAGTTTTTACCATTGGCAGTATATCCTATTTTAACAAGACCAAGAGCATCTGCGGTTGCTTTAGAATAGGTTTGATTAGGTGGGGTCATCCATTGCCCATCGGCACGAAGATATTGACCTTGTTTGCCAGCAGCAGGTGCTGGTACAAGTCCAGCTTGTCCGGCAGCAGAAGCAGTTGCTCCAGTCATAACTTCATAAGTAGTATTGGTATCAGTCCAAGGAACGTTAACATAAGCTTTCTTATTTTCATCAAGAGCAACTGGATAATTCTTTTCAGTTTGAGTATAACCAGTCTTAATGCCACCAATATTATTAGAATCAGCAGCAGGTATTCCCTCAATAGAAGCATCTATTATTTCTTCAATGAGTTTGCCAATAAGTTGTTTCCGTTTAAGGTCAATATTAAGACCTTCAACAAATCTCCAAATATTAACTTTTTTAAGTTTGTCCATAACAGCTTTATTAAGATTAAGATGTTTATTAATAATATGTTTTATTCAAACGGCTCGTTTTAAGGCTCGCCACGCTATGCAAACCGTTTGACGATAGATTAATCATTTCGTGTATTATCTTCTTCTACGGGGCAGGAAAATCGTATCCTCGTGCGTGTCGCAGCCAGTTTTTCTATTCAGCAGAACGTATTCGGATATATTTCCACCAAGCATAATGCTCTCTAAGATAAATATAATCTTGATTATCATCATTGTTATGAGCTTCTTCTTCAAGACTAACATCATGATAAGCATCGTTTTGTTTAGCATGAAATAAACGAATAATAATATATTCAAGACCATACCATAAATAGAAGAAGATGAACAGCATTTCTTTCATCTGCTTAGTATGAATACGTTCATGATTAATAGTACGCTTAGAAAGATTTTTACGTTTAGTAAAAAGAATACCAAAAAGATTAATCGTTGTATAACTTCCAAAAGGAAAATGACGAGTACGAATAATAATCATAAGTATAGCTATAATAACACCCCGTAGAGGATGCAAACCAAGAGCAACATCATAGCTATCTCTCGATTCCTCTACGGGGCAGGTTCATTATTTATTTTAGAGCATTATCTACTTGCTTATATTTAACTCCAAATCTACGAAGTACTGGAGCGGCTACCCAACTCCAAAATACTGGAGCAAGTATAGCACTATTAACAAGAACAGTAACTTTAACTTCACCTACATCATAATAAACAACACCAAGAAGTAGAATAGAAACAATCAAATAAAGACGTTTATTCCAAGTAGGAACTTTCTTAGCACCATTAAATTCATCATGAGCTTTAATCATAACAAAACAAAGAATGTTACAACAAAGCATATAAGCAAAATCAAAGTTATCAAGAATTTGTCTTATAACAATATCAAGATAATTCATATTAAGCAATAGATAAAGCAATACAAATAGAAGTAATAATTCCGGCAACGAAAACAGGCAAACCAAAATTACCAGCAGCAAAATAGAAATCGTAGCCTTTCCGCATACATTTAATAATAGCAGTAGCAAAACCAATAAACAGATTAACGAAAATAACTTCCCAACCAACGTTAAAAGTTACACCGAAAATAAGAGCACAAATAAAACCAATAACACCGTAAGTCATTAGATTAATTCTTTCCATAATAATAAAAGTTTTAAGTGGATAAATAATTAATTTAGAAATCAAGTTATTGTAGTTTGTTACTTGGCTTTAACTTAAACCAAAAACGAATAATAACCGCTGTTATTAATAATATAAATAAACCAAGCAACAAGACTAACAATAACTTGATTATGATTAGACAAATGTATTTATAATTATCAAATATAAAAGCAAAACATGGTTTTTTTTAACCAATTATTTGATTAATAATACATATATAAACAGCTTTTGTTTCACTATCTCCAGAGAATTGAATTTCAGTTTTTCCACTAAATTCATAATTATCAACAGTAAGAGTACCGTCATCATATCCATAAGATAGACTTCCGTCAATTGATTTAGAAGTGTCTGATAAGTCTAAGAAGACACTAATATTAGCATCAAAAGCTTTATATATTACTTCATTGGGTTGAAGTAATATAGGAACCATTCCACTATCCGCACTAAAGAAACCATCAAATACTTTATCAGAAGCATTAATAACAACAGTTTTACATGGAGCCGTATAATTAGTATCAAGAATATTATTTACCCCCCCCCATGATTTCAGTATTACCAATATAAACGCCAGCACCATTAGCACCAGCACGAATATTATTGTTTTCGTAAGCCATATTATATCTATTTAATTATCAAAAATAAAAATCACATCTGCATGTTGTAAAGTTTTATAAGGCAAAGATTGATTATCTTGTTCAATATAATCAGTATCATCAATAGTTCCATTAGTAACATTAAAATAATTATCATTATCTCGATCATATCTATGGCAAAGAAATCTAACATATCTAAGAGCTGGATTTCCTTCAATACCTTCTACGCTATAATTATGCATAGCCATAGCAGCATCGTTTTTCCAATAACCAATAGAAAACCAATCAATCTTCCCAACTTCAACAGTAGTATCACTTGGAACTGCATCTTCTGTAAGTCTATGTAGATTTATATTATAAGAACTAAGATTAGCAATTACTAAAAGAAAATTAAATCCGGTATAATTAGGAGCTACATAGCTAAGATTAGAATAAAGTTTACTCCAATCAAATTCTTTACCAGCAACAAGATTACTACCAACAAAAGCACCAACATTGGTTTCTCCTACCCTAAGCCCCCCCCCATTAACAGTATTTGCAAGAGCTACATCGTTTTGATTATCCATAACTTTATTTCTTAAACATTAATAAATAGATTAATCTCGACAAGATTATTGCCGAGATTAACGCGATTGTCTTTATAATAAATATCTTAATCATCTGTTACAAGATAAGCAGTATTATCTAATTTAGGATTAATGTTAGAATATTCGGTTGAAGTTTTCTTAGTAATAGTACTAATATTGTCGCTATTAACAAGAGAAGCAATAATTACTTTACTTGCAGCAGTATCGTTGTTTACTACAATAGAAATACGATTAGTATATAAATTATTTTCGTCATAATAAGTAATAATAAAATGCAGTTTATAAGAAGTACTATTATTTGCTCTCCAAGCATTTACACAACCTAATTCTACACAATTATTATTAGGATTATCACCAAAATGAAAATAATATCTTACATGATTAGCTAAAATATCAGCTACAACATTCTTAAAATTATCAAGACTACCAAACAAACCAATCACTCGTTGTTCAGCATCAACTCCACTAAGATTTGTGGTATTTAAAAATTTATCAACAGTAGTAGTAATAGTTTTACCATAACCAATCTTATCAGCATAAACTTTTGTGGCAGGATGATAATGTTGCGTAGGAGTATAAGCGGTAGTGTTATTCTTTTTAAGAACATCACTTTCATTTACAAAAATATATTTAGCTGTTAAAGCAGAAGCAGTTCCGCTACTAACAGTAACTCTTATATATTGTGAAGCATTTAGACCAAGCGTCTGAATATCAAGAGTACTTGTATTATCATTAGTATAACTAATCATACTTGCAACACAAAGAGCACCGCCCTCAACTCGTATAATAGAATTAGTAGGAGTATTCTTAACAAAATCAAGATATGCGGATTTTCCACCAAATTTGGCAAAAATATCATCGGAAGCCATATCCTGAGTAATTTCAAGAACTTCGGTGGGAAGAACTTTATATGAATTAGCAACAACAGCTTCGTCGACATATTTTTTATGAGCAGGATTATAATCACCAGTTACTTCATATTCTTTAGTATTATTTGGCAAAAGACAATATCGAGCCTCAACAGTAATAGTTAAATCGGAAGTAATACTTAATAAAGTAAATGAATCACCAGCATTATACATTAAGCTAATAGTATTTTCCATGAATATGGCTATACTTATAGTATATCCACCAACAATATCTTGTTGCTTAAGAACAATAACTTTACCAGCTTGAACAGCAGCTTTAAGCTTGTTATATTCTTCTTGAGTTACTTTATCAGTTGTTAAATCTGGTTCAAAAGTATAAACTTCTTCAATTTGAGTATAAGCACTCCAAGCTCCATTTTTACGCATATAAGGACTGCCATCTTTAGGAGCATCAGATATTTTTTCATCTTGAAGCTTTTTACCTTGAGCGGCAGATAAAGCTTTCTTAGCATCATTAGTTGTTAAATCATTAATAACATCGGCACTGGCAAGCTTTTCATCATTAAGCTTCTTACCCATATTAGCAGATAAAGCTTTATCTGCATCGCCAGTAGTAAGATTATCTACAACATCAACAGAAGTTCCGCCGCCAATAGTTCCATTAGCTACCCAACCTTTGGTAGTATCGTAGATATACAATTCGTAAGGTTCAGCAGTACCAACACCATAAGCGTCGCCTTGAGCAGGACTTGGAACATCTGTTTGAAGTTGTTCAAGACTATCTTTATATCCAAGAATAGTAAAGTTTTTACCATCCTTACCATCTGCGCCTGTATCTCCTTTTTCGCCAGTCTTACCAATATCGCCCTTATCTCCTTTTTGACCTTTAAGGTTTTTAAAAGCAAAATCAAATGTACGTTCAAATTCAGTACCACCAACAGTAACATCAACAGAAGGAATTCCTACATTCGCATCTACTGTTGCAGTAGCAGATTTAATAGAAGCAGATTTACCATCAGCTCCATCAGAACCATTAGAACCTGGAGCACCAGTTGGACCAGTAGCGCCAGTCTTACCAACAACTTTAGCTATATTCCATTCTTGTTTACTACCATTATAAATAGTACGAACTGCAATCCAAATAAAATTATTACCTGTCTTACTCCAATTATCCGGATTATCATCAGGATTACCGGGATTATTTTCAACAGTACTATACCAAGTTTCAGTATATTGAACATAAGTCAAATTCTTAGGAGTGCTCCAAGCTTCTTCTTGGTTCTTACCATTAGAGGTAAACATTCGAGTAGAAACCCAAAGTTTAGCAGAACCGTCGGGAATCTCAGTATTCCAAGTACTTTCAGTAGGAACTGGATTAGCATAAGAACCGCCAGTCGGAGTTTTAACAGAAGAGTCATTATTGCTACGCATATAAACAACTCCACGTTTGGTATCAATACCGCGAATAGTTTGAACGGCATCTTGGATAACTGCAAAAGTAGTCGGCCCAATAACACGAACTGTATAAACATCTCCGTTATTATCAATAACATTATCTCCAACAGCGAGAGTAATACCAGCAGGAGTTACAACTGAAGAAGTTTGATTATTTCCAGTAGGATTAATTTCTCCATTAAAAATAAAAGTATAATTACCTCTATCTCCATGTTCGCCTTTCATATTGGTAAACTGGAATACAAACTTCGGATTAAGGTCAGTTCCTTTATTAATAACAACAACAGCAGGAGTACCTACTTCTGCATCGACAGTAGCTTCAACGCTTTCGATTTTAGTTCCGCGAAGAAGAGTAACTACCCAACCTTGTTTAGAACCATTATAAACTTCTTGTGTAGCAAGCCAAATATAACCTTCTTGATAACCTTTTACCCAGTTTTGAGGATGAGTATCAGGAGTACCGGGTTCTTTTTCAACATTAGAAGTATAAAATTCTGTATAAAGAGTATAAGTAAGCTGAGCAGGCATACTCCATTCAGCATCTTGATTACGACCGTCTTCTGTAAAAAGACGTTCAGAATACCAAAGAATACCATTTGCAGAAGTAGGTTCAGCACTCCATTCTTCCTCTACGGGGTGTGGATTGTCATAACTTCCACCAGTAGGTCTAACAACGTTCCAATCAGTGATACGACGATAAGCTCGACCAAGCCGACAAGAAGCAGCAGCTATTTCATAATCAAGCCAATATTCATCGTTATCACCCCCCGTAGGAGAAGCACCAACAGGCACATCTTGCTTACTAAGATAAACATGTCCATTATGCTTAACATAAGTAAGCCTTTCATAAGCCTGTGTTGCATCATAAATTTCAGGACTTGCAACAGTTACTATTGCTTTCCCCAAGTCTTTCTCTTCTATATCCATGATTAACAGCGATTAAATTATTATCTTTAATTTCAAAATCAATAGCTTGTTTGTTAGCAGATTTATCAATCTCACGAAGATGTCCAGTTTCAACATCAAGCTCAAGCTTAACATCGGTTTTCTCTTGACAAGGAAGAATATCGAGATAAACATGACCATTCTCTTCTATACCATTCAAACGATACTCATAAAGAATATCATTCTCTTTAAAATAATTATTAGCAAAAGCGATAATACAATCAAGGAAGAGCTTAATCTTCTTGGTATCTTCAAAGAAATAAGCGGCAATAAGAGATTGGAAAAGATTAAGATTATAAACAGCTTTACGAAGTTTATAATTATCTCCATGAGCATTAATAAATATTTTAACTAAATCAGTATAAACACATTTAAGTTCTTTAGGAATATAATGATAGAAGAAGTCATAAATAGAATCATTAACACGAGCAGTTTTAAATTCTGCAAGAGCTAAAGTATCATAAACGCTAAAAGTAGCATTAATATATGTTTTGTATTTACCGTCTTGAGTTCGATAATTACCAGTAGCAGCTAAACGTTCTTCCATTCCCCAACTACCAACAAACGAAACTCCAGCGGTTTTCATATAACTATTTGAAGTAAAATTCCAATCAGAACAACTTTGACCACAAGAAATAGTAGAATAACAATATAAACCATTTCCTTGATAATTGTCGCTTTCGTCACTTTCGTTAACAATACGACCATTTCTAATTTCTTCATACATTAATCTATAAGTAGTTTCTCCACTTGTATTGTTAGGAGAAAGATTAAATGTATGCTGTTGAAGATAAGCAACTCTTTGAGTTCTAAAAGTAGCTTCTGCTTGTTTAACAGTAATCTCAACTTTAGTATCATTAGAAGCAACAAGTCTAACAGTTATTTTACCTGTTCTAAAAGAACCAACGGTATTTTCGTCACAAAGAATATAAGTTTCGTCTTGATTACCAACATGAAGCCAACTACTATCAGAACTTGGTTCCCAATGAAGATTATCTTCAACAGAAGTAACATTACCATTGATGACATGTCGCTTTTCAGCACGTGTTATATTGAAATAAGCATAACTTCCATTGGGATAAGCAACAACGTCAATCCAAGTATTTTGGGCTTCAATAAAATATTGGTCTTCAACAGTAGAAGCAGCTTTAGTAATAGTAAGTTTTTCTACATTAGGAGTTCCGGAACTTTGAGTTTGAATAACATCATATTGAATAGATACAGTTTCGTTAGTTTGATTAAGTTCAGAAGTAATATAAATATATTCACCTTGAGGACTTGCAGTAACTCCACCATATTGACTTTCATTAGCATTACCACTTGTTTGAGAAAGATAATAATCAACATTCTCTCTTCCGCCCTCTGGGCTACCATTAACATATTTCTGTCGATAAGATTCAACAGATATAGTCTTACTATCTGCGGTATTAATAAGAGGAACTTCATTTTCGCCAATACTCAAATGATAAGTATAAGTAATAGAAGCGCCAGTTTGATTAATTCTAACTTCAAGTGTCTTGCCAGAATTATCTTGTTGAGTATAAAGAATTTTACCACTTCTTTCGCTTTCTCCGCTATTAGGAGCAACAGTAATACTATTCGGCAAACCCTCTTGAATAGTTATAAAATCATTACCAGTAACAACAGCTCCAGTATAACCAATAGGAGTTTTAGTTGTAGGTTTACCATTAATATAATATTGTTTATAAGACTGAATATTAAGAATAACATTCTGTCCAGTAGAAGGCGGAGTTAAACTTTCTTGGTCAACACTAAATACATAACTAATTTCTTCTTGAGCAGGATTTTGTCTAATATCTATGATTTCAGACTTATTACTTTCCATTTGTCTAACAATAATACTATCTGTACGAACATTAGTAGTATCATTAGCAGACATATACCATTTCGTTTTATCAGAAGTATTATTTTTAAGAAGTCCTTTATCGGAAATAGCTGTATAAGGAATATCAGTTCTATCTCCTTGAGAAACTCCATTAACATAAGTTTCTTTATAAGACTCAACAGTTAAAGTAACAGGATTAACTCCGTCTGAATCAATAGTATTAGTATCAACAGTAGCAACAAGTCTATATCGAATTTCTTTATTAAGACTATCTTGATATAAATCAATTTTCTTATTTCCAGAAACACCAACTTCGTCACGCTCAATAATAATAGCAGCAGAACGAATTTCTTCAGTATTAGCTTCGGCACTTACTTGATTACCGTTGACTTTAAAATAAATACTTGAAGAATAAGCATTGTATGGAACATTAATCTTATCTCCGATTACAGAACCGTCGCTATCTACAAGTTCTTTATAAGATTCAACTGTAAAAACTTTAGTACCACCCTCGGCAGGTATTTCAATAGAAGTAGGTTCAACATTAATAGTATAACGATAAGTATAATCGTTTACATTTTGAGTAACTTTACCTTCAAGAATATTACCACTTTCGTATTGAACTAACTTAAATTTAGCAACGCGAAGTTTAGATTTATTTTCACGAATAATAAGAGTATTATTTGCGCTGGTATAACCAAGCCAAGTAGCGTCTTCAGGATCGTCAAGAACAAAATCATATCCAATACTAAAAATCTCTTCTTTAGTTCCAATAGAAACAATCTTCTGAGATTTAATATTAAAATAAAGAGTTTGTCCAAGACCGTCATCTTGAATATCTAATTGGCTTTCATCATTGGCTTGAAAATTATAGCTTGTTTTAGTATCAGCAAACTTATAATTATCACCAGTACAAGTAACTTCAACTTCACTATCTTCAACATGAATAGTAGAAGTACCAACATTGACATCAGTGTACTTTTTAAGTCCACGAACTACAAAGTCATATATACGATTTGCTTTATCGACATCTTCTCGATAATAGACATAAACAGCATTTTTAAAAAGGTTCCAAAGTTGAATAATGTCTTTATTCTTGTTATTACAAACATTATCACAACCAGCAATAGCAGATACTCCATAATCTATAAGCAAAGATTGGATTTGTCTATAAGTACAAACCCAATCAATAGGAACTTTTATATCATGTAAAACAGTATCTTCCATATTCAGAAGTATTAAATATTACATCAATTTTTTCTTTTTCTTTATCGGTAAGAAGAATATCGTAATCAATACAACTACGTATAACATCATAAAAATAAGAACTACCAAAAAGATTGGTAGAAACAAATCCAAGATTTATCTTATCTACATCTTTACAAACAACATTGTTAATATTATTACGAAGTTTATCACCGATACGTTCGAGCCTTTTATCGTTACTCATGGTCGGTATATTTATTGTTAATATAAACTATCCAATCATTAACCTTAACATAAAGAATATTATATATTTGATTAATACGAATTTTTTCTTCCTGACCGTTATAAATAATACCAAGTATATTATTAAGACAATCTTCTTTCCATTCTTCTTTTAGAAACAAAGAAATCGGACGACCATCAATATCATATTGAGAAAGATTATGATAAACTTTATAATATTCGGCATTAATAGTTTGCTTGATATTAGCAACAACAAGATTCTTATTAAGGTCAATATTATTGTTTATAATAATGTTTCTACAAAGATGAGCAATCCTTGATTGGAAATTGGAAAACGAAAGCTCGATTACAATCTTGCTTTTTTCGACATCTTTATAAAGAGCATCTTGAAAAAGTTTATCAAGAATAGTATTAAGTCTTACAACGTTATTACTAACTTCTTTAACAGAGTTAGCCATTTCGATTATAGGCTTTTGTTGGTCTTTATGACGAAAATAATCAATTCCTTTGATAACAATAGTATAAAGAATAAAAACACAACTTGATATTATAACAGCAGTAACAGAATAGTTTTTAAGACTTTGGTTAACAAAGTCCATAACGGGCGTGAGTTCGGTCATAGGTATTAAACAATAAAAGCCACTATTACCATAAATACTTATAGTAACAGTGGCTTTGCGCATTATACAAATTATTTGCTAACTATATTAGGCAGCAAGTGCAGCCAATACTTTGTCGATAGTCGCAATAGCGGCAGTACCAGTAGGTACAGCTATTTGTACAATTTGATTAATACTCTGGTCAACTGTCTTCATTTCACGAGGTTCGGCAAAACGAATTGTATAAACAGTAAATCCAGCATCGGCAGAATCATCTTGAGCCAAAGGATTGAGCGGGAAGTCCGGATAAATCAGCTCACCGGCGTCTTGGTAAGTATATTCGATACCAGCATCGGCAGCAGCCTTGATAGCCAAATCGGTAATATACTTAGCATCTGCAACAGCAGCAGTAGCATGTGTCTGAGAAACAGCAGTTCCGAATAAATCATCGCCAAGTGTCAGCTCATAATCAACACCTTTTTCTTTGGCAGTAACCGTAACTTTACCAGCGGAAGCAGCAGCGGTAACACCAGCACCAACGTTTGCCGTAATCTGCGAAGCTAATGCAGAAGCAATAGTGTCAACGGTATCGGCAGCTTTTGCACGGACAGTAGCAGTCCATTTGTTACGTTCGTTAAAACCAACTCCTTTCTTTACAACAACAACGGTATAGTCACTTCCTGCTACAACATCAGCAATAGTAAAATTACCAGTATATTGAGTAGAAGCAGCATAAACCATTTTGGAATAAGAGAAGTTATTCTTATAAATAGGAACAACAAGTTTACCGCCTTTGGCATCAGATTTACCAAGATAAATATAACCTTTGTCCTTAATCTTAGTACCGTCACTGTCAAGAGTTTCAACTCCAGAAACAAGAGCTACGAAAGCAAATTGACCAACGGCAAGACTTGTAAGAGCAGTAGGATAATCAACGCTCTTACCTAAAAGAAATTGTCTCATAATTAATAATATTTTAATTTACTTTTTGTTCATTAGGACGAGTAAAAGTCTGTTTATAATACTGAACAGCAAGTTCAATTATTTCTTGAATAAGATAATCAGGCATATCACAATTTACATTGTTAGCAGGATTTTCTTCATCAAGTCTAACTTTATTAGGCGTCTTAATATAATTGTAAACAAGAATATTAGGAACAGCCTTAGAACTACCATTATATATTTCAACATTCAGTTTCTCATCAATAGAAACAGCAACACAAACGGGGTGTTGTTTGGTAGCACGATTGCAATAATCTCGAAGTGTTCTTTGAAGATATTCAGCTTCAATAATACGGCAATCGTAAAGAGCATTGTCGCCAGCATAACCAATAGCAAAACGAGTATAAAACATTACTTCGCTATTATCAACCTTAGCAAGAAAAGGATGAAGCTCAGTACCACCCCCCGTAAGGGATGAGCCTGATACTTCTCCTTTCTTAGCAAGATTACGCAGAGCATTAAGTTGAGAAATGTCAGCGTTAGCTCTAACAATTAAATCATTAACAGTTTGAGCATTCTCTGCAACGATATTTCGAGTTTTGGTTATAATGGCAAAATTAAGACAAATATCAACATCTTCTGGAAAAATAGCACGAACAGTTTGCAGCCCCATGCGTTGAGCAACTTCTCTGAACGTGACGTGCATCTGTTCTATATCCATAACTTAAACAAGTTTTAGTTGATTTTCGTAAGCGGCAACAGTAGCTTCATTTTCAGCGTTCTTGAACCAAGCAGTAGCCTCTTTCATATTAGCTCCAATAAAATCACCATTAGCAGAAACAATGTTTTGACTATGCGGATGTCTAATAAGAATACCGTAAGCAACAAGACGTTCAATCAGAGATTTAACGGAAATGCTGCGGTCGGTATAAAGCTCATTAAACTTAGCAGGTTCTTTCTGACTAAAATAGTCAAGATTTTCTTGTTTAACAAGGTCGTCTTCGGCAAGTGACGGAATGATAGGTTTATTCTTCAATACACAATACTGAACATAAACATCTTCAAACGCTTTGTCATTACCGATAAGAGTAACAAAGTTACGCTTAGCATTGTTGAGTTCAAGACGTTGCTTAGCTTTAAGCTCGTTTTCCTTTTGTTCGTCTTTAAAATAAAAACGAATATGCTCTTTGTTAATAAGAGAGTGGTCTTTAGCAACATCAGAATATAACAAGCAATGACGATAAAGAAGATAATCGGCTACATTTTCCGGATTACCATATTGCCATTTAGTAGACTCAAGAGCATTGAGCTTAACAATTCTATTCTCAATAGCACGTTTGAGAGCCGTAGCATCGCCACGATTGACTTGGGCAAATTCGGTTTCAATAGCTTCTTCTTTTTTCTTGAAAGCAAGATAATCTTTATAATGATTATAATGGAAAGTAAGATTAAGACGAAGACCAAGCTTGTCAACTTTAACCTGAAAATTATTCAGATATTCTTTAACACGTCTAACGAAATTTTGGTCGTTAGGAGAAACACCAATAAGATTAGGAAAGTAAGCTTCAAGTTCACCTTTGTTTGCACAAAGAGCATTGGAACTTCTAATACAACTACCGATATATTCGTTACGTTCAGCAAGCTCTTTATCATTAGCTTTGCGATACAAAGAATAATGAGAAGCAAGAGCTATAACCATATAACGAATATCAACATAAGCAGCATCAGCTTCTTCTTGTTTTCTTTCTACCATAGTGGTAGTTGGTTTCTCTTTATCTACTGTTTCAGTAGGAGCAGCAGGAGCGGTGTTTTCCTGTTTATTTGCAGCACCACCAGCATTAAGTATTATAGGCATATCTTTTACTGTTTAACGATTAATTATAATTTACATTGCAACAAGAACATCTTCGTCGTGTTGTTCACCTGCAATCCCATGCTACCCTTAATCTCGTAACGGGACATATCAATTTCGGTAGCGGCACGATTAGAAGTAGCAACACCCCAAGAAGCAGGTATCGGCGTCATGCCCTCAATAACCTTAGCGATATATTCTTGTCCTTTCTGACGAACAATACGAACATTACGTTCGCCTTTGTAAGTAGAGAAGTCAATAAAGCAAGCTTGATGAGAAGTAATAGGCAGACCTGTACGAGGATGGATTTGTCCATTAGCTTTAGCAGCTTCGGCAATAGTACCCTTATCGAAGAAAGAACAATGTTTAACGGTAATAATATGTCCGTCCGGAGTAATGTATTTGTTGAAATACTTACCGTAAGCAAGACCATTACCGTTATCCATAATCTTCTTTTCACCAAGAGGAGTAATGAAACCTTTGCTCATAGCTTCGTTCTCAATAGCATATTGGAAGTCTTGGATAAATCCCTTACCAGCCATAAGAACAATCTCCATTGTACCGTCATCGGTATCTTTGTTAAGAACATCACCGACAGTTCTTTCCAGCTTCGTCAACGTCAAGAACTCACCGTAAGTATCATAGTTACTTTCACGGCAAATCTCAAGCATACCAGCAGTACGAGGAATAGGTTTATCATTATCACGGTCTTTAAGTTTAATAGTACCGTCGGGCAGTCTGTTATAGGTCGACAACCACAGCCGTTCTTCGTTCATTACTCTCATGTTCAAGTTGAACTGGCGCATTTCTTCGGAAATCCAAAGATTAGTAGTACCACCACTTTCTCCTTGTTGGAACTCATATTTAGTAACAACATTAGAAATATTACCAGCAACTTCTTTAGAGAAACGGAAGAACTCAAGCTGAGAAGTCATCTTACCTGGTCCCATAGTATTACTACGATTACCTTTAGAATAAGATTCTGAAACGGTAGGAGCAGCAAGAGACCAATAAGTTCCTTTAGCTAAATTATCAAGGTCGCAGAAAGCAGTCGGGTCAGGATTAACTGGAGCTAAAATATAACCATAACCGTAAGCAGATTCACCAAGGTCTTTCTGAATACGATATTGAGTTCCATCTGGAGCAATCAAACCATACTGTTCAATAAACCAATGAGTAGCAAAATGTACTTCAAATTCAGCACCACCAAGACCAGGTTTAGAATTGGAAGTATTGAAATAAGTAATATAATCAATAAACTTCATGCGTCCCATAGTCTTCCAAGTCCATTGTACAGTAGCAACGCTATCAGTACCTTTTGCACCTTGACCCTCAGTCATAAAAGTAAGAGGGAAACGGTCGTCATCAAGACCATAGTTGTAAGTCAAAAACGCATTAATTTCAACTGGGCTTTGAAGCATAAGATTAGCAACACTTTCTTCGTTGCTATATCCTCTATCATCATAACGCCCAGTTTCAAGAACTCGCATTGTGTACATAATGAATAATTTTATTTAGTTATTAACTATAACCAAGAGCAGAAGCTATATTACCAGCAACACTCTTTGGTTTCGGTGGAGTAACTCTAACAGTAGTAGTTTGTTTTGCAGCGGCTGCTTTAAGACGAAGATTTTTCGTTTCTTTATTAGTAACAGCCAAATCGACAAGATTAGAATAACTTCCGCCTGTAAAAGTAAGATAAGCACGAAGCAAATCGTCTTGAAGTTGTTCCTTTGCATCACGAGCAGCCAAATCTCTTTCATAACGACTATAACCTTTATCATCAACTTGATAAAGATAATTAAAGAAATCATTAGGAGTAGCTGCAATTTGTTTGCCGTTCTTATTAATAATGATAGTATCAGGTATTTTATAACCTGCAATCTCTTTACTATCAACAACAGCTTTAACACCGTTCCAGTAATCAGCTTCTGCTTTACGCTCAGCTTCAAGTCTGGCTTGAGCTTCTTTAGCTTGCTGCTCTTTAAGAGCGGCATCGGCTTGTTGAAGTCCAGCCAATTCACTTTTAGCAACATCTAAAAGAGCGTTAGTATCTTTCAGATACTTAATGTAAGCATCAACATCACCGTGACGTTTATTTTCTTTGTAGGCTTCACGAATAATAGCTTCTTGTTGTGCAATATTATTTTCGTCAATAGTAATAGAACTTCTGTCTTTAACTTCTCCAAATCCACGAGCATCGTTACCGTTAGCTACGTAGTAATTCAGAAAGTCAGCAACAATAGGATATTTATCAAGAAGAGTTTGAACTCCAGCTTGAGCAATTTCTTGCTTCTGTAATTCAATAACTTCATTGACATATTGAGCAATACCCTCAGGAGTATTATCAAAAGTAATCGGTTTGTCGTTCTCATCAGTAACTTCAACACCAACAGCTTTTATAATTGAATTAACATCAATAGGAGTTTCTTTATTCTCGTCAACTTCAAATTGAGCAAGATATTCTTTAACTTCTGCAGCTTCTTTAAAAATCTTATTATCTTTGTCAACAAGGTTACCCTCACTATCAACGGTATAAGATTCTTTGCCAATAGAAATAATAGTACCAGTAACTAAATCGCCAAATTTATCATCGGCAGGTTTGTTACCATTATCAGCAGGTTTATCTCCGTCGGCAGGCTTATTGTCCCCAGCATTATCTGCTGGTTTATCAGCCGGCTTATCAGCGGATTTATTATCATCTCCAAGACCAGTAGTTTGACCAGTAGGGTCATCTACTACTTTACCTGCATCTAAATCTGTAACTGGTTCTTGTGGTTCAAGATTACCACTTCCGCCAAAACCAAAATCAATCTTAGGCATAACTTTATCTTTTATTGGATTAATATTACAAGACAAAAGTATAATATATATAATATGGTGTTCAGCAGGCGTATCCTCTACGGGGGAGATTAATTGGTATATTTCTGCTGTCAAAAATCGTATTAGAAGTGCATCTACGCTTACAGCCGTTATCCACATTGAACGATTTTGTCCGAAATGATTAATCTATCCACTTTCGTAGAAGCGTGGTATACTGGGCTTTAAAATGCGTCTGTTAGTAAATAATATTTACAAATTCAATTTATCTCATTAATAACAAGAGCATTATAAACAAAAATGCCGTTACTACTCTCACGAGCAATAACGGCACATAGACACAAAACACATTTTAGAAAAGATTATTTTTTATCGTATTGATTCTTATTTTCTTTAGCAATTTTATATTGAGTATCAGCTTTATAAACATCAGTAGCTGCTTTAAGTTGTTGAGCTTTAGCATCATTGGCAATCTTTTGCCGTTCATTCATTACTTTCTCACGCTCAATATTATTCTTAGCAGCATTGGCGGCATTAGTCGCAGCAAGAGATGCAGCAGAGTCACCCCCCGTAGAGGATAGCATAGCTTTCACAGCTTCAATCTGACTATCAAGATATTTTTCAAGACTAAGAGTTTGTCTATCTTGCTCGCCTTGAGCTTGTATCTTATCAAGTTCATATTGTTGTAAAGCCTGTGCATTCTGAGCATCAAGTTGCTTCATGTGTTCTTCATGCTGACGATTAAGTTCTTGGAACTTATTAATAGCCTTTTTAATCTCAGCTGTATTATCTCCATCAATAGCCGCAGCAGCCATAGCGGCATCACCGTTTTGTGCAGCACTAAACGCAAACTGTTTATACTGATTAAGTTTATCTCTTTCTTTAGCAGAAAGTTTAGGCATAATTACATAATCAGCATAAAGATGAGAATTAACGTCAAGACTAAAATATTTAAGCTGTCCATTGTTCTTATCTTTATAAGAAGTTTGTAGACCGTCAACCCAAGCAAGTTTAGAATAATCTAAATCACGCTGATAATCATGGGCACGCATGTGGTCAAACATAAACTCAACAATAACACTACCCATAGAACCACGAATAATAGCTTGTTCAGTAACTCCTTTACCAGCACTATTAGCAATTTCGCCATAACGTTGAGGAGTCATATCAACTTTATTCATAGCAGCTTGTTCGTTTTCAGCAAGAAGTTGTCCAAGTTGAGTAATATAATCAGAATTCTGACTATTAAGCATACGAGTTTGTTGAGCTTTAAGCATACCTTGGTCATCTTCATCATCAATAAAAAGAAAACCGTCGGCAGCCATACGATAAATAGTATCCTCAGGAACTTTACCAAGAAGAGAACGAGCAATCATCAGCACGTTCAACTTGTTTTTTGCAATAGCCATTTCTCTATGATAAGCAACAATATTACCAAATACTTGGTAAGGAAGAACTATATCAATAATACTGAAACGACCAAAACCAGGAAGAAGTTCCATAATACCGTTATAAGGAAGCTTGCCATTACGATTGTAAGCAATAGGACGACATTTATAAGGATAAACAGCATTGTTTCGAGTACCTATTCTATCGGCTTCAAAAACTTGCGGTTCCCAAATCCATTCAATGTTAATATCACCAGCTTCGATATTAAGTTTATAATCTTCATCAACAACTCTTTCACCAATAATACCACCAGCTTGATATGTAAGAATACCTTTCTTAACTTGTCCACGCCAAACTACATGCCAAACTTCAATAAGATTGGTATTGAAATCACGAACCATAAGCGGCTCGCTTTTAAAATACTCACGTTCCTTGTCGCTAAATTTAGCACAACGGTCTGGATAACGTTGTCTATAATTATCCCAATAAAGAAGTCCTTTATCGTCTTGAGAAATATTACGACCATTAATATAATAAGTATCAAGATATTCCTTGTCTTTATCATCAAGCATATCATAATATTCATCAATAATTTGTTGAAGCGTCATCATACGACGTTCGGCAAACATATCATAATCTTCAACAAGAACGTTATCGTTAGGAACAGGAAAAGCATCTCTATTAGAAACAACTCGTTTAATAATTTGATTTCCTTTTACTTCGGTATAAGTATAAACTCTACCAAAAGCAACCCATTCAAAATATGCACGAGCATATAAAGCGGCAGCATCAGTCAAATCATCAATAACGGCAAGAATCTCTTGTCCTTGGGCAGACATATCATCAATATAATCTTCATTGAACTTCTTAACAAAAGCTTCAATATCAAAATTATCTTGAGGATTAAATTGTTCGGGTTGTCCACCTTGTTGTACAAATGCTTGATAATTCTGTTGAATACGTTCAGCTATCTTAACTTGAACAATCTGCATAAGTTCTTGACGAAGCTTGGCATCACGAGAAAGAACTACTTCGGGATTATTAGCCCCTACAATAAAGTCATGCGGATTTTGAATATATTCTCCAACATATCTACGAATAACTCCGTTAACAATATCGTAATTGCGCATAGTAGCTGGAAAACGAGTATATTCTTTTTTCTCAGCATTATAGGGATTAAGAGTTTTCTTATAAAATTCAGGATTAATCTCCCCTTTAAGGAAAGCATATTTTTGTTCAACTTCATCATCACGAGCAATACTTTTACCAGCAGCAATAACATAATCGCAACAATTGGCATAGTATTCAAACTTATTCCGTTCAGCAGCACTAACACGCTGCTTAGGAAAATTAAAATTGTTACTAAAATACATATTTATATAAGGTTTAATTTAACAATAAGCAGCGTATCTACTATAAATATAAAGAGTATTAGTCAAACACTCAAGACGAATACAAAAATATTCATTGCAAAAAAGATAAGTACTAAGTTCTTCCATATTAATACCAATTACGTTTCCAAAACTTTTCTGCTGCATCTTGACTTTCAAGAAGTTTCTTTCTATTACTATTCTCACCTTGAGCTTTAATATCAAGAGATTTACTATAAATAGCTATAAGAAGCATTTCAGAAACACGGTCAAAGTTACCAACAGGATTCCATTTTTTAAGTTCAAGAATATCTTGATAACAAGGAATACGAGTAAAAAGATAAATAGGTTTGCCCTCTTCATCTTTACCTATTTCTGTATAAAGAAACTCCTTAAACAAACGAAGAGCATCGAGTTTCTTTTGTCCGTCTGTAATATTATAACCATAAGACTTACTAACAGCACCTTTTAAACTGGTGTCCCATACAAAAAGAGGTTCAAAAGCAAGATAACGAGTAGCTTTCCATTTACTAAAATTGGAAACAGTTTCACCACGGTTAACCTCAACAATACCAGTTCTTATACAATTATAATAACGACAAAGCTGATAAAAAATTCTATCTGCTTCTTCAAGTTTATTAGGACGTCCATAATAAGCAGCACAACATTTTAGTTTATAACCATTTCTTGCAGACGGCATTTCCCAAACATGAATACTGTTATGAGAATGTTTATCGGTAATTTCTTTAGCATCTTTATTAATGCCAACTGGGTCATAAGTAGCAGCATAAGTTCCCTCTGGAATTTCTTTAACTTCAACATCATTAACATATTTAATATCATATTGAGGATGAAACCAAATACGAATACAACCATGAGGATGTTCGTTTCCTTTACGAGGTACGCCTTGTATCCAATCATAAACAACAGCATCAGGATTTTCTTCCTTAATACGTTTATTAGATTTAAAAATAAGACTGTTACCTTTCTCTTCAAATTGACCGTCAACGTAGAAATTATAAACACTATCTGTACGAAGACGTTCTTCATAATTAACAAGTTCTTCACTTGTAAAGAGATTTTCAGTAGCACTGCTAAAACTTTCAGCAGGAAAAAGAGCACGTTGACCGCAATAATTAATAAATTTGGCAAAAGTTTTAGTCTTAGCTTTCATATCTTCACGAGCACGCATAGCAACTTTAAGACCAATATCGAGATTACTATTACCATTTTCATCAACAGCTGGAACTCCATCTATACTCCCTTCAAGACCCCAACAATAAGATTTAAAGAAACCGCAAATCTCATTACGAGCATCTTTATCCCAAACATTTTCAAAAGGCATAAAATTAAATTCACCGGGAGCATAAAAGTTTTCTTCAAAGACTTGCATGTTAGTAGCAGTAGCTGTTCCCCAAGCAACAAGAAAACCAGTAGTAATATCACCAACTGTCATAGCAGGTTCAGTCACAGTCATAAACTCATTGAAATTCTGCATTGTAGAAAGCTCTTCTACATTAATACCAACAGCATCTTTACCAATAGCACAGTCTGGATTATTATTAGCAGAAACAGAAATAAGAGAACTCTGCCAACTATCTTCAGATTCTACTCCATTAGGAAGTCTAAATCCAAGACGAAAATCTTCAGCACTACTACTATAAATACCACGCTTAAACATAGTCTTTTCTTCATAGAAACGAAGAGTATTAAGAGCAAAGTCAGTAAGACCACCTTTCTTAGTAAGATATTTATTATCAGCAGCAACATTAATAAAGACTTTATGTTTACGAAGATTTACAGCATTAGCAGCACGAGCAGCATTCATATAAGAAAAACCACCACGACGAGTCTTTACAATAATAAGATGAAAACCATTATTCTTGGCAAACTCATAAACAGCATGTGTCCAAAACTGAGCATCAACAAAACGAGGAAAAGCAAATTTCTTTTCACCAGTAGCTATACGACCAGAAGCATTAATACTCGCATCATCGGTACGCTCCATACGAGTATAATTAAGAAAATTATAATAATCACCACTTATATGAACATCTTCAATAGAACCATCTGGATTTTGCCATATAGGAGCACTAAAACCATTCTTTCTACGGTCTGCTTCTCTCTTACGAAGCTGTCTATAAGGAATACTATCTTCTTTAAAATTAGTATATTTATTTCCATTGGCTTCAAAGAAATCAGCCATTTCTGTAAGTAGATGAACATTAACAAACTTACCCGGATTAATATTCATAATAAAACCACCACTGTCACCAATACGGAAATGATTATAAGGGTCATAATAACCTTTTTCAGAAGCAAGCGGATAACGGCTTTTATCTTCTTCTATAAACGCTTTAAAAGGATATTTTTCAGCAGCCATATCTTTATTTGACTAATAACAATACAAGAAAAGCTGATGCAAAAGCACCAGCTACACCACCAATAATCTTAGTCTTTTTCTTGGACTTATCAAGATTACGTTCTAAATTTTGTCTTGCAATTTCAGAAGCAGAAGCATATCGCTTCATTTCTTCATAACTATTACTAAGAATTTCTATTTTCTTATCTTTAAGATTAATCATACTGTCTTTGAGAACTATAACAGCAGCATCAATTTTAGTTTTAGTCATTATAGCATTTGCAGTACGTAAATCATTAATAGCCACTTTAACACTATCCCTTGCTTCAACCCCCCGTAGAGGATGAGCCAATAAGCTCGTAGAATTTAGCAACAGTTGCACTATCATCAAGATTGAGAACATTATCAATAACTTCCTTTTCATAAGTATTATAATTTATAATTGTACTATCAAGATGTTTAATAGAAAGTTCAACGGAGTCAATCCGAACCTTATTAACAACAGTATCAGGAAAACCATTTATTAGCTGAAACGAACATTCTGCACCTGACTTATTAAACAACAAAATTGTTATTAATAAATTAATTAACGCTATAATTAATACAATTATTACAAGCTTCTTCATAACTCCGTTGAATTTATTATTTAATAGCTACAAGTTTATTTAAAAGGTCAAGTGACCATTTGCCAGTTTCTCTAAGGTCAAGCACACGTTGAGCAAATTTAATAGCAGCAGTCTGACCTTGATTAACAGCAGTATCAAACATTTGTTCAGCAACAAGTTGATTTGGAACATCATCAAGTTCAAAACAATCCCAATATTTGTCTTTATAAAGGTCTTGAACTTTCTTTTCAAGTTCGGGAGTCTTTTTAAGAATACCTTTAAAAGTAGTAGGATGAGCTTTCTTAATAGCATCAATAGAAATCCAACCGTCCCAATTAGGATTAGCTCTACGAGATATTCCTTTGTAAGTTTCGCCACCAGCATCATCAGGGTCGAAACAATAGCCGCCCTCGGCAGCTTCAATCTTTTTATAAGCAGTTTTAAAATCAGCCATAATTTAAGGTAATTTATTGTCTGAAAAAGTAAAATACCAATCTTTAACTCTAAATTGTAAACGACCAGCTTTAGCATTTCGTCTACAACAAGTAAGTATTTGACTATTTACAGTTCCACATACTTGGTTACATTCAAAAAGACTACGAAAGACATCAACTTTAGTTTCATCGTAAATACTTATACGAACAATCTTAGTTGAAGTTCCTTGTTTATTCACATACGGCATTGGCAATAAAATATTTATCTGGATAAACAATCTTATTAAATAAGTCAACGGCTTCACGTTTTAAATAATGAAGTTCGTCAATATCTTCTCCATTAGAAGTAAAGGCTTTAATAGTAATATAAAAACTAATACCGATAGTAATGAGTTTTTGAACATAAAACCCATATTCTAAATTATATCCATCTTTGGTTCTAATAAGTTTATCGTTATAAATAACACGATATTCTCCAACATTCTTAATAATTTGCATAATAATATCTTATTCATTAAGTACACGATTAAGCCAACCTCTAAGGTATTTAATATTATTACCTTTAGCTGCAATTTCATTATAATGACGAATACGTTCCAGCTTGTATTTAGCAACAAAAAGCTCAGCATTAATAGAAGTATCAGCTTTATAAGCATTAAGACTATCTTGAGTTCTACGAAGTTGTTCGGTAAGATTAACAATAGTTATACTATCTGTGGAACTCCCCCGTAGAGGGATGTACTTGATAATAGGCTCTGGATTTTTATCATAAAGAGCAGCTCCAGAAAGTACACCAAGTATAATACCAATAACTAAACCAATAATAGTATTTTTCATAATCCAAGAGTAAAATTACGTTTAACATCTTGAGCTTTAAGTTTAGCTTTTCTATCAGCTAAAATAAGTTCAATTTCTTTTTCTCTATAAGGAAGAGTATAGAAAGTTATCTTCTCTGTTGGATTCTCTTTAATATGATAAAGTCCATCAGGAAAACGCTTAGGCATTCCATACTCGTTAAGTTCAAAATCACAATCAATATGAGCAAGCCAAAGTCCTCGAATTTCAAGACCTGTTATAAGATTAACAGCTTTAGCATACATACTTAATTGAAGATTATAAATACTTCCATTACAATGAGGAAGATTATTAACTGGCGGAAGAAGAGTTTCTTTTTTCTCTACCCATTCGTTAGTCATTTGAGCAGGTTTCTGTTTCTTATCTTTACGATAATAACCAGACGTGAATAGAAGCCCTGACCGATTGCTTTTCCAATCTCCAATTACAGCTTTATTCTCCCATTCATTTACAAGAAGAACATCAATTGTTCCGCTTATCAAATAGTCTATCAAGAACATTCCAATCTCAGCATAAATTTTATAACCAAGACTAACATATTTGTCGAAGACTTCATAAAGATTGTCATATTTATAATCAGTAGCTTCTTTAAATTCTTCTATATTAAGAAGTTTATAATTAGCATTAATAGAACTCAAATCAGCAACAGTAATCATTTCTCCGTCACCGTCACGATTAAGATATTGTATAGCTTGTTTAAATTTACTTGCTCCTTTAATACCGTCTTCAAGTCCATTATGAACATTACTTCCTCGTTCACAGGCTTCTTTAGTAATAGTATCCCATTGTTCTTTAAGCTTAGCTTCACTAATACCAAGTTCTTTAGATTTACGGCGAAGCCAATAAGCCTTATCGAACTCAGGTTTATAAAGATGCAATATAGTAGTAGTACTTATATAATCATTACCAAGAGTATCATTATATTTATGCTCTTCTTCATGAAAAATAAGTTTAATACCATTATAACGTTTATCAATCTTCATAATATCATGTTAATCTTCTTCAACCATACTGCTAACAACTTTAACACCACCACGTGCTGTTCGAGTTTCTTCTTCATAAGCAGCTTCTTCTTCTGCTTTCTTAAGAGCAGTAATAAGATTCGGTAAATCAGTTATACGTTTATTTATCTTATCCATATAATCAATAAATATACCAGCGTCTTCGGCAGATAATCCGCTTTGAAGTTTATCGTTAAGCTGTTCATTAATTATATTGGATGAAACAGTGATATTACGAATAGCTTTTTGAAGAGATTCAACAGCTTCGCCAGCAATACCACATCGTTGGGAATGATAACGCTTAATAAGCTTCTCAACTAAAAGGTCAGGTGTATAAGTAGTAGGAAGGTCAAAATTTTCACGAGCACGTTGAAGAGCTTCACTACGACTAAGACCTTGACTAAGACAAGGGCCTTTAGGGTCAGCAAGATAATAAATAACACCAACTTCTTTAATATACATTTCTTTATTCTTAGAAGTATCTCTAACAAAAAGAAGACGTACATCTTTATCAAGAAGTTGAGTAATGCTTGGAGCAGCAGGCATTCCTGTCTTATCAATAGTAAGTAACTGGTCAATCAGAATAGGCTTCGACATAAGCATCATTAAGTTCTTGATTAAACTCTACAACATGAAGGTCTTTATGAAGATAAATATAAAAATTAGCATAAGACACTCCATGCTTTTTAGCAAGCTTAACCCAAAGTTTATAATTCTTGTTTCTATTTTCTTTTTCAATACGACGTTGAAGTTCGGTATTATTAATCTCAAATTTCTTCTGTTTAATAAGATTGTCACGAAACTCTTTATATTCTTCTTCGGGAAGAGTTTCACGAGCTTCTTTTAGTTCATGGTAAGAAGCAACAATACTTTTACGAAGAAGATTACGTTGTGCAACTCCAATATAAGGAATATCAACAGCTAATTCTTTAAGAAATTGTTTAGATGCTTCATGCTCTAAATTTTTAATAATAGCACGAGTAAGAAGTCTTTCTTCATCATTGGCAAAATCAATATCTTTAAGAACGTTCTCGTAATCTTTATAAACTAAAACATAATCCTCACCTAAATCAACTCCGTCAAGAATATTATCAAGTTTTTCTTCAATCATATTATTAACTTTAGTGAGATAAAAAAAAATAAAGCCGCCAACAAGAATATCAAAAACAATATCTGTTAGCGGCTTGGGATTTATTTAAACGCAGGAAAAAGGTTTAATTAAGATTATTCTTGTCGTGTTCAACTTTAGTACAAGCAATATTAGCATCTTGTGAATAAGAAGCTTTAATGTCGCAAAGAGGAACAATCTTAAATTCAACAAAGAAAACATCAGGAGCAGCCATTTTGGCTTCATGTGCGCCAAGAGATTTCCCGCCATTAAAGAAAGAACCATTCATAATAGCTTTAGAAAGCTCGCTATCGCTAAGACAATATTCGCAAATAGCACCAAAACAAATAGCATTATTGCGAAGTGCTAAATGAGTTCCGCGTTCAAGAGAAGAAGCATCAACAACAGCAAGATCAGCAACAGCAAACGGAACTTTAGATTCATTGTCTTGAATTTTAGCAATAAGAGGAATAACTTCTTTAGTTCCATTGTTACCGTTCTTGAAATCAGAAAGAATACTGAAAAGTCTATCTTTGTAACAGATAGCAATAACTGCATAATTGTTAGGTATCTTTACATCATTAAGAAGAGCCTTAAAGTATCTTTCATCAATTTCAGAAATAGCAGTAGGAACTTCAATAGCATACGGTTTTAAATCGCTTTTAATTCGTATCATAAATAATTTATTTAGTTAAACAATCAATACCAGCGTCACCGACTTTCATTTTACTTTTCTTATTAACAGGCTTTTTATTATTACGAGAACCGGGAACATAGTCGGCTTTATATTCATCTCGTCTAACAGCCTTAATCTTATCAATAATATTATCCATACTTATTTTGTTTCTGCAAGTATAAACATTATCTTTAATAAGAGCCAATTTATTAAACTATTTTTAACAATTTTTTCTAAGCCTATTTCCAGCCTCATTAAGCGATTCTTTATCAAAATAATAGGATAGCTTATTTTTCAAATTATCGTGCCGTGACGGGCAAATCTGAAAGCGTAGCAGGCTATTATCAACCCGTTCTCCTTACGCCCGAAATCGCTCCAACAAGCGCACGTGCTAAGCAGCTTTATTATCAATAATAAGAGCAAGAGGTATAACAATAACAGGAACAAGAAACGGAGTAGCAGATACAGGCGCATTCACACCCCGTAGAGGATTCAGCCATATAATGCTTAACGCAGCTCTAATAACAAGAGCAATAAGAGCTTTAGCAGCTTTATTATCTTTAGAAACAAGAGCAGCTTTATTATCAAGAGCAAGTCATAGCTCTATCCTTTACGGGGTGTGAATATAAAGATAACCGCAATAACGTCAAGATTGGCGGCAATGCCTATATCGTTATAACTGTGTTATCTGATATGAATAAACCAGTGAAGCTGGTAAAGCTAATAAAGCTAATAAAGCTTATATAAATAAAGGAAATAAAGGAGCTACTAAAGCTAATGTTTATAAGGCTGCTGTTGGAGATTTGAATTAGAATGCGCATAAGGCTATAAGGGACGACGAGATAGGAGATACAAATAAGGACGAAAAAGAGAATGAGAGTTTTGCTGATAATAAGAGAAGTAATAAAGATTTTAAAGAGAGTATAAGTGGGAATGAGCTTCTTAATATAAAGTGAAAATTTTATGCAAGTAACTGTCACGCCGAAGGTACTGGGTATGAACCCCCGGTGCTTGCGCTTCGACTTGACACCCCCGTCATTGTTTATTGGGACTATATTATTTTTGATAGACTTGTTGATTATATTTTTAGAGAAGTTTTTACTACAACTAACGAAACTCCTAAGCTCCGAGTTCTCATTCATCAGCATCTAAATATCTCGACAATGAACAAAAGATTTGTTGTCGTCAAGCGCAGGCTATCAGTCCTCGATGCGTTTGCCAATATTAGAGGGCTTAATTTAACAAATCTATTTTGTCTTATGAACGCAAAAGAAATTGTGGCTAAACAAGCCGAAGAAGCTGCAAAGAAAGCAGCAGAAGAAGCAAGAAAAGCAGCCGAAGAAGCTGAAAACGGTGGTAGTAATACTACGGGTGCAAAAACACGTGAACAAATCATTGCCGAAATGAAAGCTAATGACGCAAACTTTGTTGTTCGTGTTACTATCAACGGAATTAACGCTGCTGAACGTGTTGCGGAGAATGGACACGAGTACAACAACTTAATGTTGCTCCTCAACAAGCCAGTAAAAGCAAGTATTTCACAGAAAGACGGAAGTCGACAAATAGGCTTTACGCAGTCCTTGCAGGTGTCCGAATACCAACTCACGGCATTGATGCGCAGACATCCGTTTTATGGGCGCTTTGTTAGCATGGTAGAGAACGCAATTGCAGCAGGCATGCCTGAGCCGTTCTTCTGCGGAATGGAAATACAAATATTAGCGGAGTTTGTTCCCGCTGGTGTTGTTGCTTCTAACCCGTTTACTCGTAATTCTAATGAGTATGGCGTTAAAGACTACGATAGATATATTTATCATGTTATCGAGGTTTACGAGCCGACCGACGCCATGTTATTGGAAGAGTACAGGGCTATGGCAATAGAGCTTCGCAAAATGATGCTTGAGGAAATCAAAGCCGCTAAAGCTGCCAAAGTGCAACGGGCTTCCTTGCTTGCTTCGATTGCTTCCAGTAGTGACAATCCGTTTTAATGTAATTGGGCAGGGTGTAATACTCTGCCCTTTTATTGTTTTACCTCTTAATATTATTGGTTATGAAGTTATTTAAACAAATTATACTTTGGGTGTTTATCATCAATTTCACATTGTTGGGCTTAATCTTCCTTGTTATGCTCTCCGAAAATCTGCCTAATCTTGAAACAAAACAAATGTTTGGGCTTATTTTTGTTTCTGGTGTTCTTCTTACTGCTGCATGGTGTCTTAATAGATGCCGAAAAGAATTGCAATAGCTTGTTGCTCGTGCTCCTCGTGGGCATGAGCAAGCTATACAGGCTGGAAACTCTCATTCATCAGCAGCTAAATATCTTGGCAAACGATTGTGACCTATCTGATAAGCTTTTCCATGCTTGTCAAGATGTCGTTTGTGCTCAATCTGATAAGCAAGGTCATGAGATTACTAATCATTAAACCCCTACAATTATGAACAAAGAAACATTCCTCTATCTTGACGGTCATACCGAACATCATGAAGTTGACGATAATGCTGTTTATCATCATGTGACTGATGACAATCGTCTTAACTATCGTATTGATGTTAATGATGCTACATTTGAATGGCATAATAATACTTGGATGCAAGTTGCAGATAATGCTTAAGCTAAAGAAGTCATTATTGATGCAAAGTTTAGTGACTTAGATACGTCACTGGGAGAGCATGCAATATGCTTCTAGTGACTTATCCACGTCACTCGATTTGCGGTTAAATTGTTGATATATAGCATATTATAAATTGTAAGCAGAATCTTTATACATATATAAATATACATATCAATA
>UMIU01010092.1_pt1 | contig 81878 bp, 71 predicted proteins | sample 1965871 | NCBI WGS metagenome assembly UMIU01 (sample SAMEA4836132, study PRJEB28245) | human gut metagenome | biome: gut microbiome; material: fecal sample | place: Denmark | collected 2008
GAGCTTACTGTAGCAGCCAGCTGGACAGGTGTGATCTGGAAAGACTGACCAAAGGAAACAGTTGCCAGTTCCACTTCCCCCATATTTTTCATCTGATGCATGATAGTTTTCGCTTCTCCCGGAAGATCTGCCCCGGTTTTATCCAGAAGTCCAAACTGTCGGAAATATTTATAATAACGGTCTGTTCCAAGCCGAAGCCCTACCTCGATAAACACAGGGTTGCAGGAATTCTGTGCTCCTTCCACAAAATTCTGGGAACCATGTCCTGTTCTTTTTGCACAGTGGATCCTGCGGTCCTCAACCACTTTATATCCCGGACAGTAGAAACGGTCTTTTGGTGAAACGACACCTGCCTCCAGTCCGGCCGCCATGGTAATGATCTTAAATGTAGAACCAGGTTCATACGTGTCATTCAAGCAGGGATTTCTCCACATCTGATTCAGTAATTCCTGTTTTCTTTCTGTATCTGTTTTCCCTGCTGTCCGTATCCGGGATTGAATCTTCAGATCATCCGTCAGAGCAAACGGATCATTCAGGTCAAATTCCGGCACATTGACACATGCATATATTTCGCCATTTTGGGGATTCATCAGCAGAATGGATACTCGCTCGGCCTGTTTTTCTTCCATCACTTTCAAAGCTGCCTGCTGTGCAAATTTCTGGATATTCGCATCAAGACTGATCATCAGGGTTTTTCCATCTGTCGGATCTTCCCTGGCCTCACCCAGTTTATCGATTTCCACTCCTCTGGCATCTGTTGTTGTCAGGATTTTGCCCGGCTTTCCTTTCAGGATATCTTCATATTTTACTTCTAGACCGATAATTCCCTGATTATCGCCGCCTGTAAAACCAATGACTTTCGATGCCAGACTTCCCAATGGATAGTAACGTCTGTAATCCTCATCAACCTTCACACCTGCCAGATTACTCTCCCTTATCTCATCCCCTGTACTTTTTTCCACATTTGTCTTTACTCTTTCTATAGAAGAAATCTTCTCTACTCTTTTGCGCACTTCTGCCTCATCCATTTCCAGTTTTTCAGACAGCAGAGCGATCACTTTCTCAGGTTCTTTAATCTGGCTGTGGATCACAGAGATTGTGCACACTGTCCTGTTTGATGCCAGAACTCTTCCCTTTGCATCCAGAATCTCTCCTCTGGCAGCTTTGATATCACGCTCTCTTTCATGAAGTTCCTTTGCCTTCTCATAATAATAATCTGATCTGAAACACATAAGATATACCAGTCTGCCCATGAGTCCCACCATCAGCAACATACAGCCGAGTAATACCACCCATACTTTTTTCTTATGAAATGTCATGTTTTTTTTCATAAAAAACTCCGCAGAGATCGTCATAACAATATATGACTGTCCTCTGCGGAACTATACTATACCATCTTATTCCAGACCGGCTTCCTCATTGGTAATGCCCTCTGTCTCTGCATTATTATCTTCAGTTGTCTCAGCTTCATCATCCTCCAGAGGCGCAGGTGCATCCGGATTGGATACCGCATCTCCCGATGAATCTGTATCCGTACTTCCTGCTGCACTGACCAGATTGGTAGACATCTTATAATTGCCCTCCTCATCCAGTATGTGATCTCCGTTGGCATCCAGCAGATATCCGTTTTCATCAATCCGGTTTCCATCCCAGTCAATCAGATTGCCATCCGCATCTACCAGATTGCCATTGCTGTCAAGTTCACTGTCTGATATGGAAATACTCTTTAAGTGCCCCTTAAATCCTTCCCACAGTTCCGTTTCCGGTACTGTTCCATCATCAGATTCATCTGGCGTTACATTCAGATAAGGCAGAAGCTCAGAAAGGATTCCCTGTGCAATATACTGTGGATAAGTACTGTTTGCCTGATCCTCTACATTCGGTTCATCTACAACCACATAGATCACTACAGCCGGATCATCTACAGGTGCGAACCCGATAAAGGAAACCAGATATTTTCCATTTCCTCGAGGATATTTCTCCGCTGTACCTGTTTTACCACCAGAACTGTAACCCTGTACCTTGGAATGACGGCTGGTACCCTGCTGTACACTCAACGCCATGTAACTTCTGATATCACTGGAAATTCTGGATGAAATCGTCTGTTTCAGAAGTATCGGGGAAATTGTTTTTACAGTTCCGCCATTGCTGTCCAGAATCTTTGTCACAAGATGTGGCTGATAATAATATCCGCCATTGATAACAGAACTCATTGCATTGATTTCCTGAATCATAGTACAGGTGAAACCCTGTCCAAAAGCTGAACATGCCAGTTCTGTTTCTCCCATGGAATCTTTCGTATGAATAATACCCGCGCCCTCATTCGGCAGGTCGATTCCTGTCCTTGTTCCGAAATTAAACAGACTCTGTGCCTTGATGAACTGTGTTGCCCCCATCTTTGCACCAATCTGCATCATCGCATCATTACAGGAGTTTGCGATTACTTCCCCCAGTGTCTCTGTACCATGCGCACTTGGATAAACCGCACACTTGATCATCGTATCTCCGAAAGTCTGGGCACCATCGCATACAAATGTATCCGTTTCCTGTATTGCACCTTTCTCCAGTGCTGAAGCCATAACGATCGGCTTTACAACAGATCCCGGCTCATAGGCATCTGTGACACAGAAATTACTCCACATACCATTCAGGGCTTCTACTGTTTCCACATCATTCATTGCTTTGATTTCATCTTCTGAATATAAATTTGATAAATCTCTGGGATTATTCAGATCATAGCGGTCGCCGCCATCCATTGCAATAATCTCACCCGTAGACGGATCCTCAACAATGACTCCTATATTCTTGGCACCCATTGCCTCTGTAAATCCATTTACATATTTCTCCACGATCTGCTGCGCGCCGATATCAATGCTGGTCTGAATACTTTTTCCATTTGCCGCAGCAATAATAGTCTGCTCTACATCCGAATCGTCATTAATATAACCATACTGTCTTCCATCCACACCTGTCAGTGTACTGTTATAATACCCTTCCAGTCCGCTGTCTGCCACATCTCTGTCCAGAGCAAATCCAATCGTATCACATGCGGTTTCATTAAATGGATAACTTCTCAGATAATCCTCTTCAAACCAGACACCTTTGATATTTGCCCGTTCCTTTGCCTGGGCTTTCGTCAGTCCGGAATCTTCGTCCTCTGCCTTATATTTATCAAATTCTTTCTTTTTTTCCATGGACAGTTGTTTTATCAGTATCTGATACTGGCTCTGGCTGGTTCTTGAATCTGACAAAAGAGAACGGACTGTTTCTTCATCAATTCCCAACACTTCATTTAATGCCCTGATTGTCGGCTCCACATAATCCTCATCCGAATTTACTGTTTTGCAGTCCAGTATTACATTGTAAACCTTGTTACTGGTAGCCAGTATATTTCCATTTTTATCATAAATATCGCCTCTTTTGGCAGGCAATACCTGGCTTTCATATTTCTGTTGCGCCTGGCTTAATACCTGCTTCTTATATTTGCTGCCGCTGGTAGCATTAATATAAGTAATTCTCAGTATTAATATTACTAAAGCCAGTAATACTATTCCAAATAGCATTGCCAGCTTTTTTTTCATACTGTGATTTATTTTTCTCTGCGGTCTTCTTCGACTCTTTCTTCCTGTATTGCTCAACTAATCACCTACTTTGAATCTGGTATATCCTGATACTGTCTTACATAGCTGTTTCCGGATGTAGAATAGGTTACTGTCTGATCATCTGACGGATATTTCATACCCAGTCTCCCCAATGCGATCTGCTTGATCTTATTCAAATCTACATTGGATGTTACCTGGCTGTAATATGCATCATTGTCTTCTTTTAAATCTGCCAGTTCCTCCTCAAGAGTTGCAACTGTACTCATCTTTGCAGTAATTTCTGACTTGTAGCGAAGGTATTTCACGGAACAGAACAATATCGCCACGCATACAACTGCCAGAAATGCCACAAATCCCCAGTTCATTGCAGTTGCTTTCTGTCGGTTCTTCTGTGCTTCCCGGCTTACCTGACGTTTCTGCTTTGGTACCTGTGCAGGACTTGCCTGCACTCTTCGGTTTCGGTTAGTCTGCTGTCTTCCCGGATTCTGTCTTCCTGGCTGTCTCGTCCTCTCCGGAACTTCTGCAAGACGTCTGACCGTATTTCCGTCAACATACGTTCCTCTGTTAGTTCTGGCATTGGTCCTGCTTCTTCTTGCTGTTTCACTCCTGGTCGTTTTCGCCATTTCATGCCTCTCTAATTATAATACTCTCTCAAAAATCCGAAGCTTTGCACTCTTGGAGCGCGGATTCTCTTCCATCTCTGTCTCCCCTGGAAGAATCGGCTTTCTTGTGATCACTTTTCCTTTTGATTTCTTCCCGCATACACATACAGGAAAGTCCGAAGGACAGGTACATGGATTCTCATTTTTTCTGAAAATCGTCTTAACAATTCTGTCCTCCAGAGAATGGAAAGTGATAATGCAAAGTCTTCCGCCGTCATCAAGGATATCGATCATTCCGTCCAGGGAATCTCTCAGCACATCAAGTTCTCTGTTAAGCTCGATGCGGATTGCCTGAAATGTTCTCTTTGCCGGATGTCCTGACTTCACCTGCATCTTCATGGGAATAGATTCCCTGATGATCTCTGTCAGTTCTCCGGTGGTAGTGATCGGTTTCACCTGTCTGGCTGCAACAATATGTTTTGCAATATTTTTTGCAAATTTATCTTCGCCGTAATCACGAATAATACGGTATAATTCTTTTTCTTCATAGCCATTGACAATATCACTGGCTGTCTGCGTCTGGCGCTGATCCATACGCATATCGAGCGGTGCATCTACTCTGTAGGTAAAACCGCGTTCTTCATTGTCAAGCTGATAGGAAGATACCCCAAGGTCAAGGAGAATCCCATCTACTTTATGGATGCCTCTTGCTGCCAGTTCCTGTACCATGTAACAATAATTGCTGCGAATGATCGTCGCCTGTTTATAGGGGGCTAACCTCTCACTCGCAGCAATTATCGCATCCTGGTCTTGATCTATACCAATAAATCTCCCCTTGGCAGAAAGTTTCCTGCATACCTCACTGGCATGCCCTGCACCTCCTAAAGTGCCATCCACGTAGATTCCGTCCGGTCTGATATTCAGACCTTCGATGGTCTCTTCCAGTAATACAGATTTGTGTTTAAATTCCATCTCCGTCTCCTGTCTGGATTTACTTTTGCAAGATACTTCGGATGAGACCTGTCAGATTGTGATTCCCATGTCCTGCATGCTCTCTGCAATACTGTCCATGTCGTCATAATTGCAAATCTCGCTCCACTTTTCTTTGCTCCAAACTTCAATTCTGTTCAGATTACCTGTCAGAACCACATCTTTCTCCAGACCGGCAAATTCGCGCAGCGTCTGCGGCACAAGAATTCGCCCCTGCCTGTCCAGTTCACATGTAGTTGCTCCGGCTACAAAGAATCGTGAAAAAGTTCTGGCATTTTTATTTGTAAGTGGTAAGGATCTGAGCTTCATTTCAAAGGATTCCCATTCATCCATCGGATAAATGTAAAGACAGCCATCAAGCCCTTTTGTCAGAACGAACTCTTCCCCTAAGAGTTCTCTGAATTTAGAAGGAATGATCAGACGCCCCTTCGCGTCGATCGTGTGGTTATACTCTCCCATGAACATGTTACTCACCTACTCTCGCAAAATCTGAATCTCCCCTTCAGATTTCTCAGGTGGTAATGGATTCTGCCGTTATTCCCCCACTCACCACCACTATTCACCACTTTCTACCACTTATGTGCTTATTCTAAACTATTTAGGCTGAAAAAACAAGGGGGAGAAAAAGATTTTTAAAATTTAGAACTCTGTTAACATTTATGAAACAACCTTATTTTTACAGAAAAAATGGGCTTTTATACGCAAAAAGTGGGTTGAAATTCCACTTTCAACCCACTTATCTTTCAGATGTATGTTTTTTTACTGCTCTTCTTCTGAATTTGTGGGAGAAGTTCCCACATTTACAGTAATTTCTTTTTTCTCTTCCTCACTCAGAAATTTTCTTCTTCTCTGTCTGCGTATAACTGCTCTTTTCTGCACCATCACGCAACGTACAATCACAGTCGTCATAAAAACAACAAACAGTACAGCGGAAATCACCATTGAAATTCCCACTTTTGTTCCCGGAATGTAAAGCTTATCTGTTCTGATCCATTCACAGAAAAATCTTCCAAATCCATAACCGGCCAGATAGATCATAAACAGTTCGCCTTCATATTTTTTCTTTCGGCGAAGAGCCATCAACAGTAGCAATAGTAACAGGCACCATAGACTTTCATAGAGGAAAACCGGCTGAACCTGAATATAGGAAATCCCATTTATGGTCAGTAGATTATCTCTCATTGCTCCCGATACCTCTCCTGAACGCACCACAGAAACAGGGATCTGCATGACCCATGGAAGATTTGCATATTCTCCAAAGGATTCTCTGTTAAAAAAGTTACCCCATCGTCCTATAACCTGCCCCAGAAGTATTCCGGGACATGCAATATCAGCACTCTGCCAGAATGACATTTTTGTAATCCTGCAAAATACTGCTGCCGCAAGGAATCCGGCCAGAAGCCCGCCGTATAAAGCATAACCGCCATTTCGAAAATCCAGTATTGCATTCAGATTTTCTTTATAAAATCCCCACGAAAAAGCCACATAAAACAATCTGGAACCTACCACTGAAAACAGCAGAGAAATAAGCATCATATCCAGATACCTGTTCTGGTCTTCCCCATTTCGTTTCGCTTCAAGTGTTACAAGTCCCATTCCAAGAAGAGCACCCACAGCGATCAGCACTCCATATATGGTAAATTCCATCCCAAATATCATAAATGAGCGCGGCACATAATCAAAGACCAGTCCGGGTCCGGGAAAACGTATCGACATTTCCATAAATCACCTGTTTATCATACATTGAAGCGGAACAAGATCACATCTCCATCCTGTACAACGTATTCTTTACCTTCCATTCTTACAAGACCTTTTTCTCTGGCACCTGCGTAAGAACCACAGTCCAGAAGATCCTGGTAATTTACAACCTCAGCTTTGATAAATCCTCTTTCAAAATCTGTATGGATCTTACCTGCCGCCTGCGGAGCCTTTGTTCCGATTTTAATCGTCCATGCTCTTGTCTCATCTTCACCGGCAGTAAGGAAACTCATCAGTCCCAGCAGATGATAGCTTGCTTTTACAAGCTTCTCAAGTCCTGACTCCTTCAGTCCCAGATCCTCAAGGAACATCTTTTTCTCATCATCATCCAGTTCGGAAATCTCTTCTTCAATTTCTGCACAGATCACAAAAATCTCACTGTTCTGCTCTGCAGCATATTTACGTACTGCCTGTACATGTTCATTGCTCTCACCATCATCAGCCAGATCTCCCTCTGCAACGTTCGCAGCATAGATCACAGGTTTCCATGTAAGCAGATTGTAAGTAGCCATCCATGCTTCTTCATCTTCGTTTTCCAGTTCCAGGGTAATCGCCATCCCGCCATCTTCCAGATGTGCTTTTACCTTCTGAAGGAAATCAAGTTCTTTGGCAGCCTCTTTATCCATACGTGCTGTCTTTGTAACTTTGGCGATTCTTCTTTCAAGAATCTCAAGGTCTGAGAAGATCAGTTCCAGATTGATGGTTTCAATATCACGAAGCGGATCAATGCTTCCATCTACATGGATCACATTGGAATCCTCAAAGCAGCGCACTACATGAACGATCGCATCTACCTCACGAATGTTTGCAAGAAACTGATTTCCAAGTCCCTCTCCCTTGGATGCTCCCTTTACAAGTCCTGCAATATCCACGAATTCGATCACAGCAGGTGTCACTTTCTTTGAATGATAAAAATCCCCGAGAAGCTTCAGTCTCTCATCCGGAACTGTAACAACGCCCACATTCGGATCAATGGTACAGAATGGATAGTTTGCTGATTCTGCTCCTGCTTTTGTCAGTGAATTAAATAATGTACTTTTTCCAACGTTCGGCAATCCGACGATTCCTAATTTCATATCTCTAAATATCTCCTTTAAATGTATTAATCTTACAGTATTTTCAAATGTTTCTATTGCGCTTTCATTATTTTAGCATAACCACTTACTATGTGCAAGTACGGCATTACTACGGTCACCCGGCATGAAATGGATGATAATCTGATAATAATTCCCGTTAAAATGCATTTGGCAGAACTGCTATGGCTGTTAATCCTGTGCCATGATCATAAGCAGCGTTCCTGATCGATAAGTGACTTTTGCCTTTTCACTGACAATCTCATTACTTACCGTCAGTCCGCTGTCTGCTGTTGTCAGATGATAATTATCAAGAGAATATTTGAATCCCTCCAGTGTCAGTCCTGTCACATCTCCTCCAAGTGGAAAAAATGATACATATTTTCCAAACTGTTCTGACTTTTTTATGATTTCTCCATCTGAAACAAGTTTCATATAATTATACTGATCTGCCAGTATTACTTCCGTTTCCTGTTTCTTTGCCAGAACCAGAAGACCGAAATTGGCCATCAGATGATCCACTCTGTTTCCGGTCACTCCAAGGACCATAATCTTCTTCGCACCATTTTGAATCGCATAATTCATGGCAGACTGTGTATCTGAATCATCTTTTTCCGGTCTCAAACGAATAACTGTTATCTCTTTTACTTCATCTCTGAAACTCTTCTGCACCTTCCAACCCATCATCCCGCCATAAGGGATTTCTCCATTTCCGCTTCCCTTCTCATGAATTTCAAGAAAACCTCTTCCTTCTTCTGAAAGGCTGTCAAAATCTCCTATCGCCACATCCGGCAGGAGCTGATGTTCCAGAAAAAACTCCAGTCCTCTGTCCGCTGCGATCAGACATATTTTTTCATTTTCTTTGATCTTCTTTTCCAAAAAATCGAGGGCAAAATCACTCTGGATATCGCCCCCGCTTACAATTATTGTATCTGTCATGTCCTCAGTCAATCCTTCTTATGATCTCATCCATTCGTCTTCTGGCATGTTTTACATTTTTCTCCAGATCGCCTCTGAATACATAAGAACCTGCTACCAGCAGATTTGCCCCTGCTGTGAGTACTGTTTCCATTGTCTCATCATTGATTCCGCCATCAACCTGAACATCAACATCCAGATCTTCGGCATCGATCAGTTCACGTACTTCCCTGATCTTCTCTGTACATTCCTCCATATACTTCTGACCGCCAAATCCGGGCTGTACAGTCATGATCAGCACCATATCCACATCCCTGAGCATATGGCTGATATCATTAACAGGTGTTGCCGGTTTGATTGAAATCCCCACTTTCACACCTGCCTCACGAATCTGCTCGATCGTTCTTTCAAGATCTTCACACGCTTCCGCATGTACTGTAATAGAATCAGCTCCACATTCCACAAAATCTCTGATATATCTCTCAGGCTCTGTAACCATAAGATGTACATCAAAAAACATCTTTGATTCCTTTCGGATAGATTTTATCACCGGCATCCCAAAAGAAATACTCGGTACAAAATCACCATCCATAACATCAATATGAAGCCATTCAATCCCCTCTTTTTCCAGGGTTTTGATCTGTTCGCCCAAACGGTTAAAATCTGCCGACAAAATAGAAGGGCACAACTGATACATAATTAGAATCTCCTTTTCTCTTTTAATTCATTATAAAGTGCCAGATAATCTTCATATCGAAGCTGGCTGATCTCATGTTCCTCCAGTGCTGCCTTCACACCACAGTCCGGTTCATGGATATGTCTGCATCCCTGAAACCTGCATTTTTCTTCATACCTGCGAAATTCCGGGAAATAATCTTTTAACTCCTGTTCCTCTATATCTGTCAGATATAAAGAAGAAAATCCCGGTGTATCCATCAGATAAGTATCATGTCCCACCGGTATTACCTGAGAATGACGTGTTGTATGCTTTCCACGTTTCAGCTTCTTACTTATCTCTCCGGTTTCCATCTGCACATTCTCCTGCAATGCATTGGTGATTGAAGATTTTCCCACACCGGAAGGTCCTGCAACTACGGTTGTCTTTCCTTTCAGGATTCTGCGTATCTCATCCAGTCCCTCTCCACTGAAAGTACTGGAAAAGATCACATCATATCCACAGCTCTTATAGGTTTCATATAAAAGTTCCAGTTCTTCCTGTTTTGCAAGATCTTTCTTGTTAAAACATATAACTGCCGGAACATTTTCTTTCTCCATCATGATCAGGAAACGGTCAAGCAACATAAAATTGGGTTTCGGATTCTCCATTGCAAAAATCACAAAAGCCTGATCCACATTGGCAACTGCCGGACGTATCAGTGAATTTTTTCTGGGAAGGATGGCAGTCACACTGCCTTCCTTTCCCTGTTCATCCAGAACCTCTATCTCCACATTATCCCCTACAAGAGGTTTCTGTTTATCTTTTCTGAATATTCCCTTTGCCTTGCATTCATAAATCTCATCATTTTCAGCATAGATGTAATAAAATCCTGCAATTCCTTTGATTATCTTTCCCTGCATGGATTACTCTGCCTTAGCAAATGTAATGGAATAATTTCCAAGTTCCTGATAAACACCATTAATCTGTTCGGACAGATATAAAGTACCCTCACTGACACCAGACGCACCTGTGATATCCAGATCATACGGGAACTGGATTACCTGATTTTCCAGAACAACAGAGGCAGTCGGGGTTCCGTTTACATTCTGGACCAGCTCCAGACGGACCGGACCTCCGGAATATCCTGACGGGGTATTCAGAGTCTGTGTACATTTCCATACTTCTCCCGCTGCAACAGCTGCACTGTTATCTGCTGTCTGTACCGTGTTATCAGATGCACTCTCCATAGTTGTACTGTCGCTCTGAGTTGTCGGTTCCTGAGACCCTGTACTTACTGTGATCACCACATTCACATTATCAGGATCTTCCCAGTTTCCGGCTTCCGGCTCCTGGGAAACCACTTCCCCTGCTGCCACTTCCGTACTCTTTTCTTCTTTTACCTCTACATTGAGGAATTTACCGAAAGTAGTAACTGCATCATTCTTTGTCATTCCAACAACACTTGGAACTTCCACGCTGTCACCGTAGTCAACTCCACGGCTGACAATCAATGTGACAGTATCTCCTGATGAAACATTTTCACCCGCAGAAGGAGTTGTGGAAACTGCATATCCGGGATCTGTGACCGGTGTACCGTCATCATTCAGTTCACTGTATTCTTTCTGAACATTGACAGTTAATCCCATGTCTTCCAGTGTCTGCTGCGCATCCACACCTGTCTGACCGTCCACATCGGGAATTGTAATCTGCTGTGTACCCTTGCTGATGTAATACTTGATAGTCGTATACTGCTCTACTTTGCTTCCTTTTGGAATATCCTGAGAAGAAATCGTTCCCTTAGCCTGAGTAGAAGCTTCCTCACCCATAGGCTGAATTCCAAGCTTCATATCTTTTGTCATATCCTTTGCTTCATCCTCAGTTTTTCCCAGCAGATCCGGCACAGTTACCATTCCATCATCATCCGTTTGCGACGTATCTGATGCCTCATTTTTTTTGTCTGTATCACTGCCGCTTCCAATAAGTCCGGATGCTTTTCCTGCAACCAGAATGATTGCGACCAGAATGACGATTCCCATAAGGAGCATGGCAATCGTCATTCCATGTCCGCCGCGTTTTTTCTTCTTCCCGGTCTTGTCAGATCTGTTTCTGCGTTTTTTCTCCTCTGGCTCATCATCATAATCTGTTTCATTGATTTCTTCTTCCAGAGTTTCAGGTTCCGATTTTGAAATCTGCTTTGGCATATGCTTGATCTCGCCAAGTTCTTTATCCGAAATTACAACAGTTTTTGCTTCATTATCCACAGAAGTCAAAGTTACGAAATCTCCCTGGGGATCGATCAGAGAATGCTTCAGATCCGCGGTCACATCCTCCATATTCTGATAACGGCGGTCCACACTCTTCTGTGTACATTTCAGAATGATCTGCTCCAGACTGTGCGGAAGCTCCGGTGTGTAAACACTGGGCGGAACAATCTCTTCCTGAAGATGTTTGATAGCGATGGCTACTGTCGTATCTCCATCAAAAGGAACCTTGCCTGTCACCATTTCATACATCGTAATACCCAGCGAATAGATATCACTCTTCTCATCACTGTATCCGCCTCTGACCTGTTCCGGTGAACTGTAATGAACAGATCCCATCACATTTGAGCTTATGGTATTGGAAGAAGCAGCCCTTGCAATACCAAAATCTGTCACCTTTACCTTTCCATCCATGGAAATGATAATATTCTGCGGCTTTACATCACGATGTACAATCCCGTGGCTGTGTGCGGCTTCAAGCCCCATAGATACCTGGATTGCAATACTGGTTGCCTCTTTTACAGAAAGCTTACCCTTTTTGGAAATGTATTCTTTAAGGGTAATTCCTTCGATAAGCTCCATAACGATGTAATAAACCCCGTTATCATCCCCCACATCAAATACATTTACTATATTCGGATGGGTCAGGACTGCCGCAGCCTGTGCTTCACTTTTAAATTTCCGGATAAATGTTGTATCCTCTCTAAATTCCGGCTTAAGAACTTTTACAGCAACAAACCTATTCAGCTTATGGTCTTTTGCTTTGTATACGTCCGCCATTCCGCCGGTACCAATTTTTCCTAATATCTCATAGCGCTCTGCTATGATCATTCCCGTTTTTAACATGCTTTCACCTCATCTGCGAATGGTTCTACCAATACAATTGCAATATTATCCTTGCCACCATTGCGGTTTGCTTCTCTGATAAGTATCCTGCCTTTTTCATCCAGATCTGTATCTGCGTCAGAAATAATCTCTTTAAGCTGGCTGTCCTCAACCATGTTGCTGAGTCCGTCCGAACACATCAAAACCACATCTCCGGGTTTCAGTTTCAGATCAAAGAAATCAATATCCACTGTCTTTTCTGCTCCAAGTGCCCTTGTAATGATGTTTTTCTTCGGATGTTTCCTTGCCTGTTCAGCATCAAGTTCTCCCATCCTTACCATTTCCTGCACCAGTGAGTGATCCCTTGTTATCTGCTGAATCTCCTCTCCGATCACGTAAAGCCTGCTGTCACCTACATTTGCCACATAAGCGTAATGTCCTACAATAGTAGCTGCCACCATCGTAGTCCCCATTCCCCTGAGTTTCTCATCCTGCTGTGCCTGAGTAAGAATCTCGGTATTTACACATTCAATGGCATGACGGATTACTTTTACCGGATTAAAATCTGCATCCTGCCGGATTTCCTCCACCATAGATGTAACGGCATGAGAAGATGCATAATCTCCTGCATTATGACCTCCCATACCATCTGCAACAACAAACAGATTCGGAAGATTTCCAACCGGGTCAGCAGTTGCAAACACATAATCCTGGTTCATTTCCCGCTTTTGCCCGACATCAGTAGCTGAATATATCCTCATGTCACTTCTCGCTTTCTGTTTTTTCCATATAACTTTTTCTTAGCTGTCCACAGGCACCGTCAATATCACTGCCCATTTCTCTTCTAATAGTAACATTTATTCCACATTTTTCAAGTTTTATTTTGAAATTCTCCACAGCCTGTCTTGTTGAACGCGCGAAAGAACGCTCCTTAATAGGGTTTACCGGAATCAGGTTTACATGACAGTTTATATCTCTGATTCTGCCGGAAAGTTCTCTTGCATCCTCATCGCTGTCATTGACTCCAGCTACCAGACTGTATTCAAATGTAATCCTGCGTCCCGTTTCTTCAAAATAACAGCGGCAGGCTTCCAGAACTTCATCCATGCTGTATTTGTTTGCAATCGGCATCAGTTCCCGGCGTTTCACATCATTAGGTGCATGAAGAGAAAGTGCAAGGGTCATCTGAAGCTTTTCTCTCGCAAGATCATAAATCTTCGGAACCAGCCCGCAGGTAGATACGGTCAGATTTCTCTGACTGATATGAAGTCCTCCGTCCTCTGTCAGGATATGTATAAATCTGAGAAGATTCTCATAATTATCCAGAGGTTCCCCTGTTCCCATGACCACAACATTGGAAACTCTTTCTCCCGTCAGAACCTGTATCCTGTATATCTGGTCCAGCATTTCTGAGGGAAGAAGGCATCTGGTCAGTCCTCCTATGGTAGAGGCACAGAATCTGCATCCCATACGGCATCCCACCTGGGAAGAAATACAGACAGAATTTCCATGCTTGTACCGCATGAGAACGCTCTCTATTACATTCCCGTCGCTGAGACGAAACAGATACTTCTGTGTACCGTCAATCTGGGATGTCTGTACATCTACCATTTCCAGTGCTGTGACAGGATATTCTTTCAGCTTTTCTCTCAGGCTTTTGGAAAGATTGGTCATCTCGTCATAAGAGGTAACCAGATGTTCATGCAGCCAACTGTAAATCTGTTTCGCACGAAAAGGCTTGTCTCCAAGCGTAATCATCAGTTCCTTTAATTCATCGATTGTCATTGACTTAATATCTGTCATTATTTATTTTCTCCTGAATTTTGCAATAAAGAAGCCATCTGTTTTGTGCACTCCCGGCAAAAGCTGCAGATAACCCAGAGCTGTTGTCTCAGAATGCAGTTCCTCCGGAAGATAAGGATCAATACTTTCCAGTTTAAACGGATGATTATTCATAAACCACAGCATATTCTCTTCATTTTCTTCTTTTGCAATGGTACAGGTACTGAATACCAGTACTCCGCCCGGCTTCACATATTCCGCTGCACAGTCAAGGATTGTTCTCTGAAGGATCACGATCTCTTCCTGTTTCTGAGGCGTTACTCTGTATTTGATCTCCGGCTTTTTTCCAATTACTCCATATCCTGAGCAGGGAACATCTGCAAGAACAATATCTGCCTTCAGTTCTGAATCCACGTCAAATACTGTAGCATCCATCACATGAGCCTGCACATTGATACAGTCAGTTCTGTGAACATTCTCTTCAATCATATCCACTTTATACTGACTGACATCACGTGCGTCTACTATTCCGTAATCTCCCATCTTATCTGCAATATGAAGACTCTTTCCGCCAGGTGCCGCACACATATCTATCACATAATACCCTTTTTGCGGATCTGCAACTTCTGCAACCAGCATGGAGCTTACATCCTGCACCTGGATTTTTCCCTGGATAAAGGCATCCAGTGCAAGAATGTGGTTATAATTTGAAATTTCATACGCATATGGCAGATAAGGTGCAGGTTTCACCTTTACTCCCTGATCGACCAGGCTCTCATAAATCTCTTTCTGTGGATATTTATGGGTTCTGCAGCGCACTGTGATCGGCTTCTCTGTGAGAAAATCTGCAAGGATCTTCTCTGTCTTTTCTTCCCCGTAATCTTCAAGCCAGCGTTTTACCAGTGTTTCCGGCATGGAATATCTGACAGACAGATACCTAACCGGATTTTCCTCTCTTAATGGAAATTTCAGATTTTTCCATTCTCTGGCAATCGTACGAAGCACACCGTTTACAAAAGGTTTCAGACTGTAAAAGCCTTTTCTCTGTGCCAGTTTTACTGCCTCATTACACACTGCACTGTCCGGCACACTGTCCATAAATCTGATCTGATAGACAGCACTTCTCAAAATTTCCCTGATCACAGGCTTCATTTTATCTACAGTTACTTTTGAATATGAATTAATAATATAATCTATTAAAATACGATATTCCAGTGTTCCTTCACAGACTCTGGTGATAAAGGCTCTCTCCTGTCTTGGAAGGAACTGATATTTGGAAAGAGCATTGCGGATTGCAATATGGCTGTGTTTTCCCTCTTCCTCAATTTCCAGTAATATCTGTAATATCAGTTCTCTTGTATTTATTCCATTAGTCACGATCTCTTCCTCCGGCAAGTATGATCAATCTTAAAAGCTGCAGGATTGATGAAGCAAGTGCTGCAACATAGGTGAGTGCTGCCGCTGTAAGAACCTTCCTTGCACCTTTTACCTCATCGTTTCCAAGCATTCCTGAACTTCCAAGCATTTTCAACGCTCTTGAAGAAGCATTGAATTCTACCGGAAGAGTTACAAGCTGGAAAATAACTGCAAAAGTAAACAGTATAATTCCCACAGTCAGCAACGGACGGATGGAAAAGATCAGTCCCGCCAGGAACAGTGGCCAGGAAAGTGTAGAACCAAGGTTTGCAACAGGTACAATCGCAGAACGAAGATTCAATGGCATATAGTTAGTTGCATGCTGGATAGCATGTCCGCATTCATGCGCAGCCACTCCGATCGCAGCCACAGATGTTTTATCATATACATCCTGGGAAAGTGCCAGTTTCTTACTTCCCGGATCATAGTGGTCTGTCAGGCTGCCGGATATGGGTACTACCGTAACATCTGTAATTCCTGACATACGAAGAATCCTTCTGGCAGCATCAGCTCCGGTAAGCCCTGATGCACTGTGTACTCTGCTGTAAACAGAAAATGTACTCTTTACTTTTGCAGACGCCAGCAAGGACAGCACCATTCCGATAACCAGCAATAAATAAGTAGGATCAAAATAATAATATCCGTACATCTAATCACTCCTTATGATCTGTAAAAACAATTCCAGTTTCAATATGATATCCCCGGAGAAAAGCTTCCGTTTCCATACGCTTCTTACCTTCCAGTTGTACCTCTGTAAGGATCAGCACTCCTTCTCCACATGCTGTATGGATTCCCTCTTTATCTGTCAGGAAGATTGTTCCAGGAGCAGCCTCTGTTTTCTCAGTGCTGACTTTACATTTCCACACTTTCAGAGTTTTTCCATTAAGAAATGTATAAGCACTTGGCCATGGATTCAGGCCACGGACAAGACGTTCCAGTTCTTCTGCAGATTTTCTAAAATCCATCAGTCCCATCTGTTTGGTGATCATAGCCGCATAAGGTGTAGGACTCTCCTCCGGCTGTTTCTCAAACTTTGCTGTTCCCTGCTCAATAGATGGCAACGTCTTTATCAGCAGTTCCGCACCGGCCTGCGCAAGTTTTCCAAACAGACTTCCACCGGTTTCTTCCTGAGAGAGTGGGATTACAATCTTTGAAATCATGTCACCGGTATCAAGACCTTCTCCCATCTGCTGAATCGTTACACCAGATACTTTTTCCCCGTCGATCACAGCCTGCTGGATCGGAGCTGCTCCCCTGTACTTCGGAAGAAGTGATGCATGGATATTGATACATCCAAACTTTGGAAGTTCCAGGATTTCTTTTGGAATAATCTGTCCATATGCAGCAACAACTATGATATCGGGATTGATTTCTTTCAGGATATCCAGAAACTCAGGATTATTTCTTACTCTTTTCGGCTGATATACAGGAATCTCATGCATAACAGCTTCTTCCTTTACAGGTGTAGGCAGCAATGTTTTCCCGCGCCCTTTCGGTTTATCAGGTTGAGTCACTACTGCTACCACCTCATATCCGGCTTCCACCAGTGCATGTAATGAGGGTACTGCAAAATCCGGTGTTCCCATAAATACTGTCTTCATTTATATAATCTTACCTCTTCTTTCTTCTGCAGCATTATACTGCCTGCACATTTCTCTTTATCTTTCAGACAATTACCGTTCACTCCGTGCCCGGCAACATACTTCATGAGATATTTCCTGTATCACTCCTCATCCTCGTCATAGGAAACATGATGAAGTTCTCCTTCTACCAGTTCTGTATACATATGTCCATCCAGATGATCGATTTCATGACAGAAGGCACGAGCAAGAAGACCTTCTCCTTCATATTCTACTTCGTTCATATCTTCATCCAGTGCTTTTACTTTTACATAGTTCGGACGTGTTACCTGACCTGCCATTCCAGGCACACTTAAGCAGCCTTCATCACCGGTCTGCTCACCTGATGTTTCAAGAATTTCAGGATTGATCAGTACAAGTGGTCCCTCTCCTACATCGATCACAACGATACGTTTCAGCATACCAACCTGTGGTGCGGCAAGTCCCACCCCCATTGCATCGTACATGGTGTCAAGCATATCTTCAATCAGATCATGGATACGTGGTGTCATCTTCTCTACTGGTCTGCTGACCTTTGTAAGTACTTCGTCGCCTTCTACTCTGATTTTTCTAAGTGCCATTTTTATTCTCCTCTTCTCTGATTATTATTATCGCAATTCATAACTGTTCAATACCTTCACAGTTATGTTCTCCGCTTGCAGCGATGAAATTAAAAAAAACTGCCATAATTAACTGAAATCAAACTGTATGTATATTTTCCGGAAACCGGAATTTATCTCTATATATTTCTCCATCTGGTCTTTGATATGCACCAGAGTTTTATAATCTTTATGTTTCAGATAAATAACCTGTCTGTAAATATCTTTTACTTTACCGACCGCCGCATATGCCGGCCCGATAACATGCAGGTCATTTTCTTTGTATATCCTTTCTATATAAAGCTTCAGGTAATGCATAGCCTGGGTCAGCTTCTCATCTTCAGGGCCAGAGCCAAGAACTGCCAGCATATGAGCCGCAGGAGGATAGTCCAGAAGCATACGGTAACTCATTTCTTCCTCATAGAATGCCTGATAATCCTGCACTGCTGCCGCCTGGATACTGTAATGATCCGGATGATAGGTTTGGATCACTGCTTCTCCCGGCTTTTCCCCCCGACCGCCCCGGCCTGCTGCCTGACAGAGTAGCTGGAAAGTACGTTCCGCACACCGGTAGTCCTCAGCGTTCAGAGAAAGATCTGCTGCAACTACTCCCATCAGTGTAACATCCGGGAAATCATGTCCTTTAACGATCATCTGCGTTCCGATCAGCACCTCTGCCTCATGAGCCGCAAAAGCTGCAAGGATTTTCTCATAGCTGCCCTTGGTTCTCGTTGTATCAAAATCCATCCTGAGAGTCCTGATTCCCGGAAAGGTTTCCCGCACAATCTTCTCAATCTGCTGTGTTCCTGCCTTAAATCCGCCGATATAAGGCGAACCGCACACCGGACATGTCTCTGGCTTTCCTGTTTCATATCCGCAATAATGGCACAAAAGTCTTTCGTTATTGTGCTCTGAGAGAGAAACATCACAATGAGGACACTTCATCACATGTCCACAGGAACGACATGAAACAAATCCTGCATATCCTCTGCGGTTCAGAAAAAGCATTACCTGTTCTTTTTTCTCAAACCGGCTTTTCATCTTTTCCCGAAGTTCTCTGCTCAGTACAGACCGATTTCCTGCCTTTAGTTCTTCCCGCAGATCCACAATGGAAACCTGAGGCATCGGTCTGCTTCCGTATCTCACATTCAGTCGAACCAGACCATATTCTTCCTTCATTGCCTTACTGTAAGCTTCCACTGAGGGAGTTGCCGATCCCATCACTACATTTGCATGTTCAAAAGCAGCCCTCTGGATTGCAGTTTCTCTTGTATGATAACGGGGACTGCTCTCACTTTTATAACTTGGTTCATGTTCTTCATCAATAATGATCAGTCCCAGATTGGCAAACGGAGTAAACAATGCTGATCTGGGACCAATCATTATCTGGATTTCTCCCCTTTTTGCGCGCCTGAGCTGATCATAGCGTTCTCCCTGAGACTGTCTTGAATTGATGACTGATACTTTATCTCCAAATCTGGCATAAAACCTGCGTACTGTCTGATATGTCAGCGCAATCTCCGGAATCAGCACGATTGCCTCTTTTCCCTGAGAAATGGTTTTTTCGATCAGCTTCATATAAACCTGCGTTTTCCCGCTTCCGGTCACACCCTCGATCAGCACAGGACGTGGTGAGGGCTTTTCCCACTCTTTTTGTATCTGTCTCACTGCCGCTTCCTGCTCATCTGTAAGGAGCATCGGCGCTTCTTCCGTAATATCATCGATGTTCAGAGGATTTCTCATTATTTCATCATATTCTATGCGGATAATCCCCTGCTCTTTCATTTTCTTTACAACAGCAGAGGTCGCGCCCAGTTCTTTCGACGCCCGGGTAAAATCCAACCGTTTTTTTTCCAGAAGTTCCCGCAGAAGTCTTGTCCTTGCCTTAAATCTTGTCTGTTCAAGCTCTTTCAGCATCTGACAGCCTGCGTCTTCGGAAATGGCCAGACATATATATTTTTTTCCTTTTGCCCTGATTTTCTCCTGAACCGGAAGTACTGTTCTGAGGGCCTGTATCATCGTAGAACCATAATTTTCCCTCATCCAGGCTGCCAAAGCAATAAGTCTGGATTCTGTAGTCTCCTCTCCGCTGCAGATTTTACTGATTTCTTTAATCTTTTCAGGAGCGATCTTAGGTTTATCTGACAATCCGGTCACATATCCTTTACGAAGCTGACTGGAATTTCCAAAAGGGATGGCCACCACCATCCCTGCTTTTATTTCCTTCTCCAGTCTCTCCGGTATACGATATTGAAAACTCCGATCCAGTTTATCACTGGAAATATCAATTATTATATCAGCATATATCATGAACTTATTCCTGTTTGATCCGCCATCTATTTACCGGCAAGAATATCTGCGATCAGGACACGTTCATCCATCGGATATTTCTTTCCCTTAATTTCCTGATAATCCTCATGACCCTTTCCTGCCAGAACTATGATATCTCCCGGTTCCCCATGATGGATTGCATAGGCAATGGCTTCTTTTCTGTCTGCGATCTCCACATATTTTCCATCAGTTTTTGCCATACCAATCTTAATATCATCGATAATCGCCTGAGGTTCTTCATCTCTTGGGTTGTCAGAAGTGATGATTGTAAGGTCCGCAAGCTTCCCCGCAACTTCCCCCATCTCATAGCGGCGGAGCTTTGATCTGTTGCCTCCGCATCCAAACAGACATACCAGTCTGTGAGGATGATACTCCTTCAACGTGGTCAGAAGACTCTCCAGAGCCATGGCATTATGCGCATAGTCGATCATAAGGGTAAAATCATCAGATACTTTCACCATTTCGATACGGCCCTTTACCCTGGCAACCCTCAGTGCTTTGAGAATATTCTCTTCGGAAACCTTAAAATGACGGCAGATTGCGATTGCTGTCAGCGAATTATAAATACTGAATTTACCTGGGATATCAATCTCCACATGAAAATCCAGAAGTCCTTTCAGATGGTAGGAAATACCCAGATATCCTTTACCTCCGACCAGTTTTGCATCTTCTGCACGAAGATCAGCCTCCGGTGAGAACCCATAAGTTTCCAGACTGCAGGTATGGCCTTCGATAATCTTCTCAAAATGCTCGTCATCTCTGTTGACAATTCCTACCTTACACTGCTTCAGAAGCAAGGATTTACATCTGAGATAATCATCAAAATCTTTATGTTCATTTGGTCCGATATGATCCGGCTCAATATTTGTAAAAATACCAAAATCAAAAACAAATCCCTGAGTTCTGTGAAGCATCAGTCCCTGGGAAGACACCTCCATAACCACACAGTCACATCCGGCTTCCGCCATCTCGTGGAAATACTCCTGGATCATATAGGACTCCGGTGTTGTATTCTTTGAGGGAATTACTTTATCACCAATGATCGTTTCAATGGTTCCGATCAGACCTACTTTATATCCGGCATTCTCCAGAATGGACTTTACCATATAAGTAGTGGTTGTTTTTCCTTTGGTTCCTGTAATACCGATTGTCTTCAGTTTCTCTGCCGGATGACCGAAATATGCGGCAGAAATAAATGCCATCGCATATCGGGTATCTTTCACAAGAATGACTGTCACATCCTCCGGTGCCTCAACAGCTTCCTCCACGATCAGAACCTTCGCTCCTTTTGCAACTACATCCGGCACAAATTTATGACCATCCACCACTGCGCCACGGATACAGATAAAAAGAGAACCCTCTTCTACCTTCCGGGAATCATAAATAACATTCTTTACTTCCTGGTCTGTACTGCCCTGAAGGCATGTATACTCCAGCTTTTCTAGCAAGGATACTAATTTCATTTTAATCCTCCATATCATTTCCTACCTGCCTGAATTTTATACAGCCTTCTGTAACAATTTTCTCAAAATCAGGCGGAGGTGTTTTACTATAGCAATCCTCTAAAATAATGCATTATTTACGAGAATTGCTATAAAGCGTATATTCTATATAAGAATATCACACCTCCCCTGTCGTTTCAACGTTGTTTATCTACTTCTGATGTTTTTTTGTTTTCATATAACAGAATGCGCTGACTCCGGACATAATGGCAAAAATTCCCAGCACAATATACAAAGCTGTTTCCGTTTCGTCTCCTGTACGCGGCTTGGAAGCAGCAGTATAGGCATTTCCGGACTTTGACTCATATCCATAACTCTGAACCGCCACAGGTGCAGACGTAGGCTGTGGTGTGACTGTAACAGTATTATCATTTCCGGTCAGTTTTACATTTGCCTGAGATGTGATTGCCTGTGAGCCGGTTTCATTCGAAGTAACTGTTACCTCATTGACCAATTCCTGACTTGCCTGATATTGAGGAACCGTCACTGTTGCATAGAGTACAAATGCCTCTCCCGGTGCAATCTGTGGAATCAGTGCCTGCGTACCGCTACTGTTTAATGTCACACCTTCTTTCTGGACAAATTTTGCCTGTATTCCGGCATTCCGGAATCTTTCCGTGCTTAAAACCGAATGCAGTGTCCGCTCGCCTGTATTTCGGATACAGATCTGATATGTAATCGTATCCCCCGGATATGCCTGTGTTCTGTCTGCCGTTTTCTCCACCTCAAAGGCGGCCTTTAATGCAGTTATCTCTGTTTTGACAGATTTCTGGCATTCAATATTTTCTTCTTTTCCCGGATGTTTCGCTTTCACAGTTACAGTATTGATAATTTCTCCAGTCTGTTCTTCTGTCGGCTCCACTATCATCCGAACCTGCCTGATTTCTCCGGCCTTAAGACAGGAGATGATTCCCTGCATACCATTTACTGTAAATCCCTCTTCCTGCTTCCATCCGGCTTTCATACCGCTTTCAGAAAAAGTACCGGATATCTCTATATTTTCCAGTGACAAATCTCCTGTATTTTGTACTGACAGTATATAGACCAGTTCCTGTCCTGCACGCGCCTCTTTTGTTTCCTGCTGCAATTGAGCTGCAATTCCTGTTTTTGCTTCCTGTACAGAAAGTAAAGCAGAAGGAGATACCGCCATTGTCTGAACCTCTTCCCCCGCTTTCATCCAGACATATGCTCCTGAACCATCCTGATCTTTATAAAGCGGTGTATCCTGGCACAGTGGATAATCCACTTGTACAGGAGAGATACGATATTCTTCCCTGAGAGATATCGGTACCTTCAAACTGAAGACATCTGTTTCCGCATCCGAAAGCAGCACCTCACAGGTCAGCTTTGTAATCTGGGTTATCTCACCTTTCTGATTTTGTATCTGCACAGACTCTGCCTGCATATCATGTTTCAGATCATCTTCCTTTACCTGAAAATATTCTGAAATGTATGCTGTCAGAAAATATCTGCTAATCTCTGTATTGGATCTTACTGTTTTTTCTTCTTTTTCTGTAATCTGTTCTCCTGTAACCTGATTTTCATTTTCTTCCGCATTTTCTCCTTCAGTCCGATATTCTTTTCCCACATTTTTTTCCGCATTCTGGTATTCTTCACTTTTTATATTCTCTTCTGCGTTGTGATATTCTTCTCCTTCCTCATTCACCGCTATATTCTCTGATCCGCTTTCCGTATCCCCGGTTTCTGCTTTATATTCCATATTTTCCACTGATGCCACATCTGCGTTCTCCTCTGCTGATACATCCGTTTCTTCTGTCTGCCCATGTACATTCTCCGGATTCGGATTCTCATATTCTTTTTTATACAGTTCTTTCAGGCCACTCACTTCCAGTGTAAGTTCTGCCTGAAAATTCTCCTCATCAGTCCATTCTGCATACTCTCTTAAACTTACGGCAGGCACGGACAATTCTGTTTCTCCGAATTCAGCAGCAGATGCCGCACCGGTTCCCAACATCCCGATAGCAGCAGTCATCATTGCTACTTTTTTTAACTGATTCCATATTCTTTTTTTCATTCTCTCTTTCTCCTGAAATTTTATTCTATGTTATCTGACGTATTTTTACTGTTAAAACTATACCTTTTTCCTTAGAAGCCTGTCAGACAAATATTCGCAGACATACACATCTCCCCTCTCCATCCCGCATAACAAAATATTTTCAGGGTTTCTGCTCAGGATTTAAAAATATCTCCTGAATCATCAATAAATAGTTGGAAATCTCTGCACCGGACCGGTGCATGAAAATAAGAACGTTGTACCTGCAGAAAACAGGAACGATATCAACAGCTTTCTGTTTCTCCGTAAAGAACACTGTCGATGGTTTTACTTTAACATGTCTCTGTTATAAAAACAAGATACCACTTTTTATTTTTCGTATTTGTTTATAATTCTTTTATAAATTTACCGATTGTTTCAGAAATTCGACATACTTTGAACATAATTTTCCCATATAATTGGTCTTGGATAGATGAAAAACCACTCTCTATCTCCCCCCTCAAAAAACAAAACAGCTTTCACAGAAATGTGAGGGCTGTTTGTTTTTTGCCTTATTTTCTATTGCAATTCTACTTGCAGTCTTTTATAATGTAGGATATCAATATGATTGAATATTTATGATATCATTGACAAAGATTCAAAAATTCTTTTCTCCTTATATGATAAGACTTTTGACCCGCAGATATCATATTTAAAGAACATGAAAGAATCGAGGTAATTCCCATGAGTGAGAAAATTACAGTAGTTGCACTGGGCCACAGAGCATTAGGAACCACCTTACCGGAGCAGAAAATCGCTACAAAAAAAGCAGCCAAAGCTGTCGCAGATCTTGTAGAAGCCGGAAATCGTGTAGTCATTTCCCACAGTAACGGTCCACAGGTTGGAATGATCCACACAGCCATGAATGAATTTGGTAAAACACATCCTGACTATACATTTGCACCTATGTCCGTATGTTCAGCAATGAGTCAGGGCTATATCGGATATGACCTCCAGACTGCAATCCGCGCAGAACTTATTTCCCGCGGTATTTATAAACCGGTAGCTACTATCCTTACACAGGTTGTCATTGATCCATATGATGATGCTTTCGCTGAACCTGAGAAGATCATCGGACGTGTCCTTACAGAAGAAGAGGCTGAAGCTGAAGAGAACAAAGGAAACTTTGTCACTAAACTGGCTGACGGCACATATAAAAGAATCCTGGCAGCTCCGAAACCACAGAAAATCGTAGAGCTGGAAACAATCCGTACACTTGTAGATGCAGGACAGGTAGTAATCGCAGCAGGCGGCGGCGGAATCCCGGTTATGGAACAGGGAATCGATCTTCATGGTGCAAGTGCGATCATTGAGAAAGACCTTTCCAGCGGACTTCTTGCACAGGAATTAAATGCAGATACTCTTCTGATCCTTACCAGTGTTGAGAAAGTAAGTCTGAACCTCGGTCAGGACAATGAAGAATATCTTAATACGATTTCTGTAGATGATGCAAAGAAATATATGGCTGACAATCAGTTTGCCCCTGGCTCCATGCTTCCTAAGTTCGAAGCCGGAATCTCTTTTATCGAAAAGGGAGATAACAGAAGAACGATCATCACAGATATTGCACATACAAAGGATGGATATTTCGAAAAAACCGGAACTATCATTAAATGATTCTATAGCAATCCTCATAAATAACAAGAGGATTGCTATATTTTATCTGATAATACAAAAAGACATATACCAGAGCAATACATCCCATCTTGCCGGTATATGTCTTTTAATTATCATATTATGATGTCAGGTTCAAAAGTTTACCCCTGACCTGATATTACATAGATTTACGTTCCGCAATCTCTGCCATCTTCGCTTCATTCAGACGAGTATCACCATGCACACGGCTGTAGGAAAGATATCCGTTCATACGGTCAATCTTTGTCAGATTCTTGGAACCGCAGACCGGACACACGTCCATCTCAAGTTCCTCATGTCCGCAGTCATCACAGTAAGCAAGAGAAAGATTTACTCCCTCATAATATCCCAAAGACATAGCTCTGCGGATAAGAGTGCGTATTGCTTCACGATTATAATCGATCGGATAACGCACATACTGAATCTTACCGCCGTTACACAGCTCCCAGAAACGTCCCTCCAGATCCTGTTTTTCAATCGGAGTTACATCTTCAGTCACATGACAATGGAAACTGTTGCTTACATAAGGACGGTCAGAAACACCTTTCACAATACCATACATCTTACGGAACTGTTCCACCTGCAATCCACACAAACTCTCTGCCGGTGTTCCGTAGATTGCATAAAGATAACCATCTTCCTCTTTAAATTCATTTACTTTCCTGTTGATATATTTCAGCACATCCAGTGCAAACTGTCCATCTTCCGCAATGGATTTGCCATTGTAAAGTTCCTGAAGTTCATTTAATGCAGTGATTCCGAAGGATGCTGTCATCGGTTTCAGAATCTTTCCAATCTTTTCATTCGGTTTCAGATGTCCACCGTAAAATCCTCCCTCACAATATGCCAGCGGGTTGGTTGACGCACGCATCTGTCCCAGATAATCATAGGTACGGATATGCAGATTACGGATCATCTCAAGATAGAAATCCAGCACTTCGTAGAAATCCCTGCTCTCTGCTCTGGCTTTGGCAAGGATCATTGGAAGATGAAGGCTTACCGCACCGATGTTAAATCTTCCCACAAATACGGGAACATCCTTATCATCTGCGGGATACATGCCGCCTCTCTCATACCATGGGCTTAAGAATGCACGACATCCCATAGGGCTGATCACCTTTCCATACTGCTTGTACATACTGGAAATATATCCTTTTCCTGACATAGACAGCCAGTCCGGATACATAGTCTTTGCAGAACAGTCAACCCCAGCCTCAAATACATCCTCACTGACCTTGCCTTTTCCATGGATATTTTCATCATAAAGGAATACGATTTTCGGGAAAAGTACCGGTTTCTTGCGTCCTGCCTTACCCTGTCCGCCTTTATGCACTTCAAGAAGAGAAATGCTTGCCATCTTCTCGAACTGCTTTATTCCAAGCCCAAGAGTTACAGTTACGAATGGATAATCCCCTCTGGAAGATCCGACTGTATTCAGCTTATACTCAATCCCCTGCCATCCCTGGTCAAAATCTCTGCGGACTTTGTCAAGCGCATACTCAATCGCACGTTCTTCACGTCCTGTCCAGCTCTCGTCAGAGTATTTCATAAATTCCTGGATATATTTGTCATAACTCTTCTGTGCATAAGGTGCAAGGATCTTATCTACTTCCGGTACTGTAAATCCGCCATACTGCTGTGCCGCAGTACTCAGGATAATATCACCCATAACATCAAATGCAGTATCCAGTGTCTTAGGTTCATTATACCATACATTTCCCATCTCAAATCCACCGCTGAGTACAGATGCCACATCAAAGAGACAACAGTTCATGGTATCCAGACGTGCAGACTGGTCATGAATATAAATATAACCGTCTTTACATGCCTGAAGTTCATTACGGTTCATAAAAAATTTGCGATAAAGTTCTTTGTTCAGTTCATTAAAAATCAGGCTTCGCTTTGTAGCTACAAGCGCACTGTCCGTATTGGCATTACTCTTATCACCAATATAACGGATTGCCTGACTCTTGGTATATACATCATCCATCATATGGATAAAGTCAAGTTTGTAATTTCTGTAATCGCGGTAGCTCTTAGCCACTGCCGGGTTCACTCTCTCAAGTGCTCCCTCTACGATGTTGTGCATCTCCTGGATCTCTATCTCATTCTTTCCCAGTGCCTCCGCATGCTCTTCCGCAAACCGGCAGATAAATTCCTTCTCTTTATCCGAAAATGTATATAAGATTCTGGCTGCCGATTTATTTACTGCAGCTACAATCTTCTTTGAATTAAATTCTTCTCTTGTACCATCTTTCTTTATAACATATATCATGCCTCTTGCTCCCATATACAATATATAGTATTTTTTTCTTTTATTCACCACAATTTGCTCTATATGTGGTACGTTTAACAAGTATAGCACAGTCTCTGTCAAAAAGAAAGGGGCAAAAAATTATTCGTCATATTGCCGAATTTGATACATTATCAAAAAATTTTCTTGACCATCCGAAGCTACTGCCGATACCTCATCTCCTGTATGCAATTCCACTTTTTCTTTATGCTCCGATTTGTCAAATTTTACAGTTTCATCAGCATTGCTGTCACCAAAAAGGCTGTCAAAATCTAAGCTGATATCAAACGTATCATAAATAAATTCCTCAATCCTGTATTCAATTATATCCCACTGTTCCGCAAGCAGTCCTGCTGCTGCAATCAGAACCAATATAAGTCTCCAGAAATTTTTTGATGCCCTGGCTTCTTTTTTCTTCGGTTTCTGTGTTGTTCTCTGTGTTGTTCTCACTGCCGCTTTTTTTTCCGGCTTTTTTGTTGTTTTGTTTCTGTCCGGCAGAGGAATCTCGCTCTCTGCCATTGCTTTTCTCACTTTCGCCGAAGAATGCCGGTAATGCTCTGACCTGTCTTCGTTCAGGTGATACAGTTCCATATCATTTCTATACGGCATTCCACAATATTTGCATCTGCCGTTTACAACCGAACCGCCACAAACCTGACATTTTTTTCCCATATATCTTCCCTCCTGTCAGCTATAGCAATTCCATAAATTGCTATAAATTTATTTACTTTCATTGATTCTCATAAAATTATTTTAACATTTTACCCTGATCTTGCAAAGCTGAAATTGTCAAACGCCTACTTTCCTGTTATAATAGCTGAGTAAAAGACTATAGAAATCCTCTTAAAAATACATTTGAAAGGATTTCAAAATTGTAGGAGGAATCCAATAATGGAACAGATTAAAATTCCTGACGGGTATCAGTCAGCTTTAAATCTCCATGATACCCAGATTGCCATTAAAACTGTGAAAGATTTCTTTCAGCAGACACTATCACAGAAACTGAACCTGCTTCGTGTTTCTGCTCCTGTTTTCGTAAATCCGTCATCCGGTCTGAACGATAACTTAAACGGCGTAGAACGTCCGGTAAGCTTTGATATCAAAGGCCAGCCGGAGAATGCTGAGATTGTACACTCTCTCGCCAAATGGAAGAGATATGCATTACAGAAATATGGCTTTGCTCATGGTGAGGGACTTTACACAGACATGATCGCGATCAGAAGAGACGAGGATCTGGACAATATCCATTCCGTATACGTAGATCAGTGGGACTGGGAAAAGATCATCAGCAAGGAAGAACGCAACATGGACACACTTGTTTCCACAGTACGTGCTATCTACAGCGTTCTCCGCAAAACCGAAAAATACATGGCTGTTCAGTACGATTACATTGAAGAAATCCTTCCGAGAGAGATTGCATTTGTCAGCACCCAGGAACTGGTCGACATGTATCCTGATCTCACTCCAAAGGAACGTGAATACAAGATTGTCAAGGAAAAAGGTGCCGTATTCCTCATGCAGGTCGGCAAAACCTTAACCAACGGAGAACGTCATGACGGACGTGCACCGGACTATGATGACTGGGAATTAAACGGTGATATCCTTGTTTATTATCCTGTTCTCGACATTGCTCTGGAGCTTTCTTCCATGGGTATCCGCGTTGACGAGGATGCGCTTGACAGACAGCTTACCATCGCAGGCTGTGACGACAGACGTGAGCTTCCTTTCCAGAAAGCAATCCTGAACAAGGAACTTCCATACACTATCGGCGGCGGTATCGGCCAGTCACGTATCTGTATGTTCTTCCTCAGAAAAGCACATATCGGTGAAGTACATGCTTCCCTGTGGCCGGAAGAAGTAATGAAAGAAGCAGCAGCAAAAGGAGTACAGCTTCTGTAAAAAAGCCGTAAACCTGAAATACCCAGAAATCACAGACACACAGATGTGTAAATACACAATGTATATCTGAGTGCCTTATCAGACAAATGTAACGGGGCGAATACAAAAGTGAATATTTTATTTTTTTTAACACCGAAAAGTGATGTAGCATATATATTTGAAAATGAGACTCTTCGTCAGACTCTTGAGAAAATGGAACACAGAAAATTTTCCTGTATTCCGCTTCTGAGTCTGGATGGGAAGTATAAAGGAAGTATTTCCGAGGGCGATCTTCTCTGGGGAATGAAAACCTTAAATGTTCCCGGACTGAAAGAAGCAGAGAGCATTTCCATTATGGCAATCCCGCGAAGAGCAACATATAAGGCAGTTCACGCAGATTCTGACATGGAGGATCTGCTGGACAAGGCAATCAACCAGAATTATGTTCCGGTTGTAGATGATCAGGGATACTTTATCGGCATTATCACCCGTAAAGAGATCATCAAATACTGCTACAAAGAACTGAAGAAATATATAAAGGCTTCAGATTCATAAAAAAGAGCTGTCGCACTGCAATTTTTCAATTGCTAATGCGGCAGCTCTTTTTATAATTTTTCTATAAAACTGTTAAATTTTTTCGGTCTCTTATAAAACCTTTGAAAGAAAGTCTTTCAGTCTCGGATTCTTCGGATTTGCGAAAAATTCTTCCGGAGTATTCTCTTCCTGTATCTTACCGTCATCAATAAAAAGAACTCTGGTTGCCACTTCTCTTGCAAATCCCATCTCATGGGTAACTACAACCATAGTCATACCTGACTGCGCAAGCTCCTTCATCAGCTCCAGAACCTCACCTACCATCTCAGGATCAAGTGCGGAAGTTGGCTCATCAAAAAGCATCACATCCGGATTCATGGCAAGAGAACGTGCAATGGCAATACGCTGTTTCTGCCCGCCCGAAAGCATATCCGGATATGCATTGGCTTTGTCAGGAAGCCCTACACGTGCCAGAAGCTCGTCTGCTTTCTTTGAAGCTTCATCCTTTGTCATCAGCTTCAGTTCTACAGGTGCCAGCATAATATTCTGTTTTACTGTTTTATGCGGAAAAAGATTAAACTGCTGGAATACCATTCCAATCTTCTGACGATGTCTGTTAATGTCAACCTTCGGATCTGTAATGTCAGTTCCTTCAAAGAGGATCTGTCCGCCTGTCGGAACCTCCAGAAGATTCAGAGATCTCAGGAAAGTAGATTTACCGGAACCGGAAGGACCAATGACGGCTACTACTTCTCCCTGACAGATATCTGTTGTAATTCCATCAAGAACCTGATTTGTGCCAAAAGCTTTCTTCAGATCCTTTACCTGAATCAGTACATTCTTATCGCTCACTGGTTCTTAATCTCCTTTCCAGTTTATTCATCCCCCATGTAAGGATTCCAACGATCACAAGATAAATTGCTGCTGCTGCCATCAGAGGCCAGAACGCATTGTATGTACGGCTCTGGATCAGCATAGCTCCCTTTGTCAGGTCCATCATACCGATATAACCAATGATGGATGTCTCTTTGATCAGCACGATAAATTCATTTACCAGTGCAGGAAGTACATTCTTAAATGCCTGCGGGATAATGATCAGGCGCATGGTCTGGCTGAAATTCAGGCCAAGACTTCGTCCTGCCTCTGTCTGTCCCTGATCAATGGACATGATACCGGAACGGACAATCTCAGCTACATAGGCACCTGAGTTGATACCAAAGGCAAGTCCGCCTACAATGATCTTATTAATGCTTACAGCACCAAAAATTACAAAGTTCATGATCAGCAGCTGGATCATGGTTGGTGTTCCACGGATTACAGTCAGATAAACTCTGCAGATCGCATTGAGGATCTTAAAGGAGCCTGACTTATCGTGCGCAGAACGGATGATTGCCACAAGGAAACCGATGATCAGGCCTACAATTACCGCAAATACTGTGATAATGAGGGTTGTTTTCAGACCATCCAGAAGCCAGAGATAGCGGTCATCTTTAATAAAGTTCAGATAAAAATCTTCTTTTACACTCGCTAATATCATAGGATTATTCATAAAAACCTCTGTTCCGAAAAGAGAGCTGTTGGCAGATTGTCAACAGCTCTGTTATTTGTTATTTTGATACTTATTTCTTTACAATAATTACCTGGCTTGCATCTGCATAGGTATCTGTAAAGTCAACGCTTGATTTACGGTCTTCTGTTACAGTCATACCTGCTGCACCGAAGTCTGCTTTGCCGGACTGTACTGCCGGAAGGATGGAGTCAAATTCCATATCTTCAATCTTCAGTTCATATCCAAGCTTATCACAGATTGCCTGAGCAATATCCGCATCGATACCAACGATATCATCACCTTCATGATATTCATATGGTTCAAATTCAGCGTTAGTAGCCATTACCAGAGTTCCGTTGGAACGGTCAACGTCTTCCGGGGATTCATACGGAGTCTTACCGGCATCCTCACCAATGTAATTATCCATGATACTGTCGATAGTTCCATCCTCTTTCAGTTCCTTAAGAGCTCCGTTAATCTTGTCAAGAAGTTCATCATTGCCTTTCTTTAGGCAGATTGCATATTCTTCTTCCTCGAATGGCTCATCCAGGATCTTAAGATCGTCATTATTCTCAACAAATTTCTGAGCCGGCTGTGAATCGATGATCACACAGTCGATCTGTCCTGCCTTTAATGCCTGAACAGCTTCACTTCCCTTGCTGTAACGTTCTACTGTAGAACCATCTTTCTCATAATCAGATGCATCAAGGTCACCTGTTGTACCAAGCTGAACACCGATTGTTGCTCCTGCAAGGTCATCTTTGGATTCAACTTTCTGAGCTGCGGATACGCTTCCTGCCATGGAAAATACCATTACCGCACTGAGTGCAAGAGCTGCAAATCTCTTCTGATCTTTCATCTTTCTTCCTCCTCGCATCCGAAAGCATATTTACGACTGTCGTTTTTTTACTTTCTTCAGACAGCAACGTATAATTATTCGTTTCGGCTGTATATTTTTTTGTTTTTAATTTTAACATACTTTTTATAAAATGCAAGGTAAAACTTAAATAACAGATACATTTTCCATATAATGTATAATACATAACTGTTCCGGGAAAGGCAAAATGTTTTTTTCTGGTAAAAAAATTTGTAGTTTTCACTTTTTCATAACATTTTTCAGATAAGATATTATGAAATAAGAGGTGTATAAATATTTAATTAAATAAGGAGGCTTTGCTGATGAAATTTACAAAAATGCATGGTATTGGAAATGATTACGTATATGTAAACTGTTTTAAGGAAACTGTGGAGAATCCTTCCGCAGTAGCCAGATATGTCAGCGACCGGCACTTTGGTATCGGTTCCGACGGACTGATCCTGATCAAGCCATCCAAAATCGCAGACTGCGAGATGGATATGTATAATCTGGACGGTTCCCAGGGTGCCATGTGCGGAAACGGCATCCGCTGTGTTGCCAAATATGCCTATGACTACGGCATCGTAAACAAAAAACATATTTCTGTTGCTACCAAAAGTGGTATCAAATATCTGGATCTTACTGTAAAAAACGGAAAGGTATCCCAGGTTAAGGTAAATATGGGTTCTCCGATTCTGACCGCCAGACAGATTCCTGTAGTATCTGAGAAGGAGGAAGTCATCAATGAACCTCTGGATGTAAACGGAAAAACCTATTACATAACCACTGTTTCCATGGGAAATCCCCATGCTATTGTTTATATGGACGACATTGACCATCTGGATATTGAAAAGATCGGCCCGGATTTCGAGAACCATGTTGCATTTCCAGATCGTGTAAATACCGAATTTGTAAAAGTGATCGATAAACATACTGTAAAAATGCGTGTATGGGAACGCGGTTCAGGAGAGACTCTTGCCTGCGGTACCGGTGCATGTGCGGTAGCAGTCGCTTCTGTCCTTAACGGACATGTAGACGGTGACAGTCCCGTCACTGTAAAGCTTCTTGGCGGTGACCTGCAGATTTTCTGGAACAGACAGGAGAATCTGGTTTACATGACAGGTCCGGCTGCTACAGTGTTTGACGGTGAAATTGATGTAAGTTTTCTGAAATAAAAATCTATCATCTGCAGCGTATAATAAAAAACGGATACAAACCATTCAGTTATGGTTATGTATCCGTTTTTTCAACGTTAATTATCAACTTTTATACTGCAAATCCCAGTATTCTTTCCACAATAAAGACCGCCGCACATGCGAATAACGCAACTGTGAGAAGACTTTTCTCCTTATATGCCGCAATCAGCGCCACGATAAATCCCACAGCAGCCGAGATCACACTGTCTGTAGCAAAAAGAATCGCCGGAAATGTCATTGCTGCCAGACATGCATAAGGAACATAGTACAGAAATGACCTGATAAAGGGACTTGTGATCTCTTTTCTGGAAAGAGCCAACGGAAGCATACGGATCAGATATGTAACTGCCGCCATCACCAGAATGTAAATATAAATGTTATGACTCATGAACACTCTCCTCTTCTTTCTCATCCTCTATCGGACAGAAATATGCTGCTGCCCCTGCCACGATCAGTGTAGTGATAATGATCACAAAACCGGAAGAAACCTCTGACAGCAGCGGAACTACCTTAAACAATGTACTGATCACCATCGCTGCAGCAACAACCCACAGCACTGCCCTGTTTTTCTTTGCCGGAGGAATAATGATTGCAAGAAACATGCCATAAATAGCCACACTGAGGGCACTCATCATAAAATTCGGAAGCAGATTTCCGGAAATCGCTCCTGCCAGAGTTCCAAGTACCCACCCTGGAATTGCCACACACATGGCACCATAATTATAGAATGTGCTTATCTTTCCCGGTTGGCTGGCACTGATTCCGAAAATCTCATCTGTCACGCCAAATGCCGCAATATAACGATGAACCGGTGATTCATCTCTTCTGAATTTCTGCGCAAGGGAAAATGACATCAGACAGTATCTCAGATTAATGATCAGCTGTGTCAGTGCCATCTCCCAGTAAGAACCGCTCATTACCATAATTTCAAGTCCTGCAAACTGTCCCGCTGATGTTACATTTGTCAGCGAAATCAGTACAGCCTGCCAGATACTCAGTCCATCAGCAACTGCCATCATGCCAAATGTAAACGATACGGCAAAATATCCCAATCCTATGGGAACGCCATCTTTTAACCCTTTCCTGAAGCTCTCACTTCTCATGTTTCCTTCCTCCTGTGTTCACTGATTTTTTATATTACTGTGACGGAATGAACAGTAACTTTTTAATCAGTATTCTGTGTTTCTTTATTTGCTTCACACTTGCATTCTTTGCATACTCCATATAGTATAGAATTTTTACACTGCAAAGTAAAGCCATGGCTTTCTTCTATATGATGAGAAATCTCTTCCATAAAATGGCATTCCAGATGGATGATCTTTCCACATTTTACACATTTTAAATGCAGATGCTGCTCACATCCACGCCCCGGTTCTACATACTGATAGGCAGCCTGGCATCCCTTCTCGGCCACATATTTAATTACAGTCCCATCCTTTGCAAGCTTATCCAGATAGCGGTAAATAGTTGTGATATTTACCTCACTGTCGTGGGACTTCAGATATTCGTCCACATCTGCTGCTGTTACAGTATGGTCATTACTTTTCTTCAGATATTCAAGTATTTTTCTGCGGCTTGCTGTCGCATAATTGCTTCCCGCCATATTCTTTACATTTCCTCCTTAAATGAACATATCACCAGACGGCGATATAACCGAAAATCAGCCTGCCTGCCGTTTCCGGCAGACAGACTGCATATTATTACACTTTCACATCAATTATATAATCAGAAAACAATTCCTGCAAGTTCAATAATGATTCCCCAGAATACGCCAAGTGTATAAAGAGTTCCCACGATCTTCAGATTCTGCTTCCTGTCTCTGTTCAGCCGGAACAGAACCAGAAGCCCTACTCCCGCATTTACCAGAAGCCCTGACATCATTGCTCCTGCTCCGATAATGTGATCCAGATATAACTGGGTGATCACTACAGAAGAAGCACAGTTTGGAATCAGTCCAACCACAGCAGCGATCAGTTCACCCACAACCGGGGTTCCTGTAAAAAGTCCTGCCAGTGCTTCTTCCCCAACCAATCCAATAATAATATTTAACGCGAGAGAAATCAAGAAAATGTACACAAAAACTTTTAATGTATGAGATGCCGCCGAAGAAATGATCCCATGTTCACAATGACAGCGTTCTTCTTCACAAATATCATGAATATCCATATCCGGTTCCTGTTTCTTCAGCATATGTGTATAAACATATTCCAGCACCAGACCTGAAAACATTCCGATCGCCGCTTTGCAGGCCAGGATTTTCACAATTGTAATTGCAGGCACTGCATTAGAGATCATAATTGGAAACATTTCATCTGAAGTAGACAGATATACTGCAATCAGAGTTCCCACTGTGATCACCCGCCCTGAAAAAAGGCTGGATGCTGCTGCCGAAAATCCACACTGCGGAATCACTCCCAGAAGTCCGCCCCATACAGGTCCAAATTTACCTGCTGTGCGGATTCTTTTTCGCGCTGCAGAACCGGTCTTATGCTCCAGCCATTCCATAAATAAATAGGTAAGAAAAAGAAAAGGAATCAGCTTTATGCTGTCTGTTACTGAATCTAATATAATCTCTGACATATATTTCTCCTTGTGTTTACTAATTGTACAACAGCTTCTCTGTTTTTTCAGCAGAGCCTTTTACAATACTGTATTTGCACTTTGTTTGTATTTGCAATCTGTTTACATTTGCAACTTATTTGCATTTCAGTATTATATAGTATTTTTCCAATTTGTCAAGTCCAACTCTTTCCGGTAAAGACATAAAAAAAGACCATCTTCCAAACGTATGGGGGGATTTCTGGAAAATGGTCTTCTTATTTACGTTTTATTTATGCAATAATAAAGGAGGTTATACGATAATTATTCAGCAACTGCTTTAAATGCTTCGTCAAGATCCTGAATGATATCATCAATGTTCTCTGTACCAATGGAAAGACGGATTGTATTTGGTTTGATACCCTGATCAAGAAGTTCTTCTTCTGTGCACTGGCTGTGTGTTGTTGTAGCGGGATGGATAACAAGGGATTTCACATCAGCTACATTTGCAAGCAATGAGAACAGTTCCAGATTATCAATAAAATCTTTTGCTTTCTGTGCATCACCTTTAATTTCAAAAGTAAAGATGGAGCCGCCGCCGTTCGGGAAGTATTTTCTGTAAAGTTCCTGCTGTTCCGGATCTGCAGATACAGAAGGATGATGAACTTTCTCTACCTGTGGATGGTTATTTAAGTACTGAACAACTTTCAGCGCATTCTCTACATGGCGTTCAACACGAAGTGACAGTGTTTCAAGTCCCTGAAGGAAAATAAATGAACTTACAGGAGAGATTGTTGCACCTGTATCACGAAGAAGGATTGCACGAATCTTTGTAACAAATGCTGCAGGTCCGCATGCTTTTGTAAAGCTTACACCATGATAACTTGGGTTTGGCTCTGTCAGGGATGCAAATTTACCGGATGCTTCCCAGTCAAATTTACCACTCTCAACAATAACACCACCGATTGTTGTTCCATGTCCACCAATAAACTTGGTTGCAGAGTGAACAACAATATCAGCACCATATTCGATTGGTCTTACAAGGTAAGGTGTTGCAAATGTGTTATCTACAACAAGCGGGATTTTATGTGCATGAGCAATCTTTGCAATAGCTTCAATGTCAACCACATCAGAGTTCGGATTTCCAAGTGTTTCAATGTAAACAGCTTTTGTGTTATCCTGAATTGCGTTCTCTACTTCTTCAAGGTTGAATACATCAACAAATGTTGTTGTAATTCCATAAGCCGGAAGTGTATGCTCAAGCAGGTTTGTTGTTCCGCCGTAGATGTTTTTGGCTGCAACGATATGATCACCCTGCTGTGCAAGATTTTCAATTGTGTATGTGATTGCTGCTGCACCGGATGCTACTGCAAGTGCTGCAGAACCCCCTTCAAGTGCTGCGATTCTTTTCTCAAATACATCTTCAGTCGGATTTGTAAGACGTCCGTAAATATTACCTGCATCTGCAAGTCCGAAACGAGCTGCTGCGTGGTCACAGTTTCTGAACACATAAGAAGATGTCTGGTAAATCGGCACTGCTCTTGCATCTGTAACCGGATCTGGACTTTCCTGTCCTACATGAAGCTGTAATGTTTCAAATTTGAAATGCCTGTCTTTTCTTTCGATTTTTTTTCCCATGGCGTATATCCTCATCTTTCTGTGATTTATAATGATCTGAAAAATTCAGTTCCGGCTCTCGAGTACTCTTATCCTTAAGCCGTCTCTGCTTCTACATATTTCATATCTGTTTGATATGATTTAGCATGTCTGTATATTACCATTTAATTCCTAGTACGTCAATAGGAAAAAATCTATAACCTTTAATAAATAATAACTATATGTTTTATTTAATGCAATTCTCGATCACGCCGCCGCCCACAACAACATCTTCATCATACAGCACAACTGCCTGTCCTCTGGTGATAGCTCTCTGTGGTTTATCGAAACGCACATGCAAAACCCCATCCTCTGTCTGCCACGCCACAGCATCCTGCTCCGGATGACGGTAACGTATCTTTGCTTTCAGTCTCATCGGCTCTTTCAGGGATTCGCAGGAAATCAGATTCACTTTTTCAGCTGTCAGTTCCGAATGAAAAAGATCCTCATTACTTCCCAGTACCACCCGATTGGTCTTCGGGGAAATATCACATACATACAGTCTGGATGCAGCCGGGATCCCAAGACCTCTTCTCTGTCCAAGTGTATAATGAATGATACCCTTATGCGTACCAAGGATATTTCCTTCTGTATCTACAAAATCTCCCGGTTTTGATCTGCGTCCCGTATACTGTTCGATGAACTTCGCATAATCTCCATCCGGTACAAAACAGATATCCTGGCTGTCATGCTTTCTGGCATTGACAAAGCCATGCTTTTCTGCTATCTCACGCACTTCTGTTTTGCGCAGACCGCCAAGAGGCAGAGAAATATGCGCAAGCTGTTCCTGTGTCAGCATATAGAGTACATAACTCTGATCCTTTGTGTCATCTACTGCCTTTTTCAACAGATAACGACCTTTTTCCTCATCATATTCCACACGTGCATAATGACCGGTCACAATGTAATCATATTCCAGTTCACGCATCCTCTGAAACATCTTGTCAAACTTCAGATATCGATTACAGTCAATACAGGGATTTGGTGTGGCACCATGTTCATAGGCATCTACAAAACGATCCATAACGTCTTCCTTAAATCTCTCGGAAAAGTTGAACACATAATATCTGATTCCCATTCTGTAGCAGACGTTTCTGGCATCCTCCACATCGTCCAGGGAACAGCAGGTTTTCTCCCTCTTAACTCCTATATCCTCATTATGAAACAATTTCATGGTAGCACCAATACACTCATCACCAGTTTCCTTTGTAAGCAGAGCAGCTACAGAGCTGTCCACTCCTCCGCTCATTGCGATAATTGCTTTTCTCATTTTTTTATTCCATCCTGTTCTGCATCCGGCTGTCCGGAATACTATTCTTCAACATTTCACTGTTTTCGTACATAATCACTGATATTATCAAACGTAAAATTTCTTTTACGGCATGTCTATTCTAACACACTTATATAAAATAAAAAAAGCCCTTAAAAGGGCTTTTTTTATTTTATAATCGAATCACAGGGATTCTTCTGACATTCTCCCCTGTTACACAAATAATGGAGTTGAATAGTAACGGTCACCGGAATCCGGAAGGAGGGCTACAATTGTCTTTCCTTTATTCTCCGGTCTCTTAGCCAGTTGAATTGCTGCATAGAGAGCTGCACCGGAAGAAATACCAACAAGGATTCCCTCATGTTTTGCGATCAGTTTACCTGTTGTGAACGCATCTTCGTTTTCAACCGGAAAAACTTCGTCATAAACATCTGTATTTAATGCTTTCGGAATAAATCCTGCACCAATGCCCTGAATCTTATGCGGGCCGCTTTTTCCCTGAGAAAGCACAGGAGAAGTTGCCGGCTCTACTGCCACTACTTTCACATCCGGATTCTGGGATTTCAGATACTCGCCCACACCAGTAATAGTTCCGCCTGTACCAACGCCAGCCACAAAAATGTCTACCTGTCCGTCTGCGTCTTTCCAGATTTCCGGTCCTGTAGTTTTTCTGTGGATTTCCGGGTTTGCAGGATTCTCAAACTGTCCGGGAATAAAGCTGTTCTCATATTCTGCTGCCAGTTCATTAGCCTTGGCAATAGCTCCGTTCATACCTTTGCTTCCGTCTGTAAGCACAATCTCTGCACCGTATGCTTTAAGAATATTCCTTCTCTCAACGCTCATTGTCTCCGGCATTGTAAGGATTACTTTATATCCTTTGATCGCAGCAAGAGATGCAAGACCGATTCCAGTATTTCCTGATGTAGGCTCAATGATCACTGCACCCGGCTTCAACTGGCCTTTTGCCTCTGCATCCTCGATCATATTCAATGCAATACGATCCTTGGCACTACCTGCAGGATTAAAATACTCAAGCTTTACAAGTATCCTAGCCTCCAGCCCAAGCTCTTTCTCAATATTTCCAACCTCGAGAAGAGGAGTATTTCCAACCAGTTCTGCAGCATTCTTATAGATTTTACCCATGAGTTCGCCCTCCTTATTTCATACTAAGTAGATATGAATTATATGTTATATACATCATATGTTAAATACGCTTTATTGTCAAGCAAAAAATATAAAACGTACAAACAAAATTTTAACCGGATCAGATTACATAATCATTTCCCATCTCTTCATACCAGTCCTTAAGGTCCTGAAGTGTTACTTTATCCAGAACTCCTTCAATGGCTTCATCCAGCATTTTCCACAGATGGAGTGTTACACATTCCCCTGCCCTGCTGCACTGGTTTGGCTCATCTTCAAGACAGGCCACCGGCTTCATACTGCCTTCTGTCAGTCTGAGGATACTGCCCACCGTATATGTCTGCGGTTCTCTTGCCAGCATATATCCTCCCTGGGCACCTCTTAAACTCTTGACATAACCTGCTTTTTTTAACGATGAGATAATCTGCTCCAGATATTTTTCTGAAATAGTTTCTCTTGCGGAAATATCTTTAATCTTGACCAATTCTCCTGTATTATGCACTGCAAGATCAAGCATCAGTCTTAACGCATATCTTCCTTTTGTAGAAATCTGCATTTTCCAAATCCTCCTGACTAAATATTATTAAGCATCTGATCCGGACTGAATCATCCATTTACAGTAATTTTGCAAAATACTGCAATCAGTCCGGCTTGTCAGAATGCAAAGTTCTGTTTCACCTGTTTATTATTCCTCTTAATTATATAGTATTCCTAGTTGTTTAGTCAAGATGTATTTTCATTACCGTTCACACACCACGTAAAAATCACAGGACTTTCTCAAAGCCCTGTGATCCTCTCATTATTTCTCCAGTTCTTCGGCTGAAGTAAATACATTAAATCCATTATTTTTAAGAATACATTCTGTCACTGCACCATCCTCCGCCTGCAGGATCACTACAGGTCTGAGATCTTTTCTGTGGAAAGAAGTATAAATATAGTCAAGGCTTACATTACTGTCTGCCGCTACTTTCAGGAGTTCATCCAGCCCTCCCACCTGGTCCTTCATATCAACCACGATTGCCTGAGTAATACGGTTCATATATCCGCTCTGATTTAAAACCATTTCCGCTTTGTCAGGATTGTCGCAGATCATACGGAAAATTGCAAACTCCGGTGCATCAAAACATGCAAATCCATAAATATTAATGCCGTTATCTGCAATTATACCGGTCACTCTTTTCAGACTTCCTGCTTTATTTTCTACAAATACAATGTTCTGTTTAATCATTTCTCTTATCCTCCGGAAAACTTTTCATTAACAGTAAAATTTATAATTCTTCATCCACATACTTCTGGATATTCGACGCATTTACATATTTTGTCACATGATTTCCATTCATGATCACCAGAGTAGGTGCCTGCATGATCCCGAACTCTTTCGCCATTTCCGGATTTTTTTCTGCATCAATAATCTCAAGTTCTTCACCTTCAAGCATCTTCTTTGCCATCCTGCAGTTTGGACAGGTACTTGTAGTAAACAGATACTTATGCTCCGTTACCGGCTGAATTTTCACATCATCCTTTGTCACAGTCACAACACTGGTATGAACCGGCTGCATTTTTTTGATATCTGAATGCATCACATCATAAAGTGTACGATTCTTATATTCCTGTGCCTTACCATCATTCCAGTTCTGGACCGGTCTGTAATATCCTGTGATACGGCTGTAAACCTCTGCTTTCTTACCACATTTCGGACAGGTAAAATGCTCTCCGCTGATATAACCATGTTCCTTACATACAGAATATGTTGGAGAAATCGTATAATATGGCAGCTTATAATTCTCTGCAATCTTACGTACCAGTGCCGCTGCCGCCTTCCAGTCCGGAAGTTTCTCTCCGATAAATGCATGGAATACCGTACCGGATGTGTAAAGCGTCTGCAGATCATCCTGAATATCCAGTGCATCGAAGATATCAGTGGTATATTCAACCGGAAGGTGTGAACTGTTTGTATAATAAGGAGTATCTCCTTCCCTGCCTGCTGTCTTAATATCAGGCCAACGTTTTCTGTCATGTTTTGCCAGACGATAGGCAGTAGATTCCGCCGGAGTTGCTTCAAGATTAAACAGCTCTCCCTCATATTTTTCCTGATAATCAGAGAGACGTTCTCTCATATGCAGAAGAACCTCTTTGGTAAAATTCTGAGTGCGTTCATCGGACATATCTTTGCCTAACCAGCGTGCATTCAGCCCCACTTCATTCATTCCCACAAGACCGATAGTAGAAAAATGATTGGAAAAGCTTCCCAGATATCTCTTCGTATAAGGGTACAGACCTTCATCCAGAAGCTTGCCGATAACTTCTCTCTTAATATGAAGAGAACGTGCGGAAATATCCATCAGACGGTCCAAACGATTGTAAAATTCCTCCGGGGTCCTGGAAAGATATGCAATACGCGGCATATTAATGGTCACTACCCCTACAGAACCCGTACTCTCTCCTGAACCAAAGAATCCCCCGCTCTTCTTACGAAGTTCTCTTAAATCCAGACGCAGACGGCAGCACATGCTCCTGATATCGCTTGGCTTCATATCACTGTTAATATAGTTGGAAAAATACGGTGTTCCATATTTGGAAGTCATTTCAAAAAGCAGACGATTGTTCTCTGTATCAGACCAGTCAAATTCTTTTGTAATGGAATAGGTCGGAATCGGATACTGGAAGCCACGTCCGTTAGCATCTCCCTCGATCATGGTCTCTATGAACGCCTTATTGATCATATCCATTTCTTTCTTACAGTCTTTATACTTGAAGTCCATATTCTTTCCGCCTACGATGGCAGGAAGTTCTGCAAGATCGTCCGGCACCGTCCAGTCCAGTGTAATATTGGAAAATGGTGCCTGTGTTCCCCATCTGCTCGGAGTATTTACCCCATAAATAAAGGATTCAATACACTTCTTCACTTCCGGATAACTCAAATGATCTGCCTTGACAAAAGGTGCCAGATAAGTATCAAAGGAAGAAAAAGCCTGCGCTCCTGCCCATTCATTCTGCATAATTCCGAGGAAGTTTACCATTTGATTACAGAGAACGCTCAAATGTTTCGCAGGCGAAGAAGTAATCTTTCCCTCAATACCGCCAAGTCCCTCCTGTATCAGTTGTTTCAGCGACCATCCTGCACAATATCCGGTCAGCATGGAAAGATCATGGATATGGATATCTGCATTTCTGTGTGCATCTGCAATTTCATTGTCATAAATCTCAGACAGCCAGTAGTTTGCAGTTACCGCACCGGAATTACTTAAGATCAGTCCGCCTACAGAATAGGTAACTGTGGAATTCTCTTTTACACGCCAGTCTTCCACCTTTACATAGCTGTTTACGATTTCTTTGTAATCCAGAATCGTCGACTTCATATTACGGACCTTTTCTCTCTGTTTGCGGTAGAGAATGTAAGCTTTGGCCACATCTGCATATCCTGCCTGGATCAGTACATTTTCAACACTGTCCTGAATTTCCTCTACAGTTATCTTATTATCTGTAATCTTTTTCTGAAAGTCAGAAGTAACACGCAGCCCTAAAAGATCGATCATCTCTTCGCTATAATTTTTCTCTTTTGCATCAAAGGCTTTGTGGATGGCCGCTGTAATTTTACCAATCTTAAATTCATCCAGTTCACCGTCACGTTTTACTACCTGAAACATATCTAATGCCCCCATTTTCTGTTGTTCATATGTTTCTCCGGCATAAACATACCGAAGACATTTTGTCTGCCACGCTCTTCCCGGCAGACGCTTTAGGTTCATTGTATCAGAGTATCCTCTGTTAGTCAACACGCAGAAACACCATATAATGTCCCATTCCGTCGCAAAGGTACAATATATGGTGTTTTTATCAAAAAAATTTTTGACTGCTGTCTGTTCAGTCTTATACAACTCTGGTATAAATTTCACCGGGAACCCTCGCCTTTACAAGAATCCCGTCCTCTGTATATTCTTCCGAAAGAAGCTGTCCGTATTCACGTATCAGCTGAATTTTTCCAGCCTCCTGATAAGGAAAAAGACGCTCCACATAAATCTGCTCTTCTGCCAGAAGTTTCTCCAGAAGAGTATTCAGGTTTTCCAGTCCCTCACCTGTCCTAGCAGAAACCTTCAGTGTGTAATCAGACTTAAAGTCTCTTAAAACTGATGCTCCCGGTGCATCCTGCTTATTAAAAAGCGTGATGATCTTCTTTCCCATCACTCCCAGCTCTTTCAGTGTCTCATATACCACATGCATCTGCATTTCCGCCTGTGGATTAGATGAGTCTACTACATGGATAATATAATCCGCATATTTTGCCTCTTCAAGCGTACTCCTGAACGCCTCGATCAGATGATGGGGCAGTTTATGGATAAAACCAACTGTATCTGTCAGTAATATCTGCTGCCCATCCTTCAGATTCAGGAGTCTGGTCGTAGGATCCAGAGTTGCAAACAATTTATCCTCCGACAAAACCTCAGAACCTGTCAGTTTATTCAACAGGGTAGACTTTCCTGCATTTGTATACCCTACAATGGCAGCGGTCTTCATATTACCTCTTGCACGACCCGAACGAAGCAGTTCCCGGTGCTTCTCCACCTGAACCAATTCCTGCTTCAGAGCAGAAATCCTTGTACGGATAAGACGGCGGTCTGTTTCCAGTTTCTTTTCACCAGGACCTCTGGTACCGATTCCTCCGCCGAGACGTGAAAGAGATTCTCTGAGTCCCACCAGACGTGCCGCTCTGTAGCGAAGCTGCGCAAGTTCAACCTGTATCTTTCCCTCACTGGTTATGGCACGTGACGCAAAAATGTCCAGGATCAACAATGTTCTGTCCATCACCTTGCAGTCCAGTTCACGTTCCAGATTGTTCAGCTGCGCAGGAGAAAGTTCATCATCACAGATAATACCTGTTGCATCCATGGCATACACCAGTGCACGTACTTCCTCTATCTTTCCTTTTCCAATATAAGTTCCCGGATGTATTGCCTCTCGATTCTGAACTATCCTGCCCACTGTAACAGCTCCTGCAGTTGAGGCAAGTTCTCCCAGTTCATCCAGAGACTCTTCCACATTATCATTCTCTCCTGTCTGAACGCCAACAAGAATAACACGTTCTTCCGGTTTTCCAAATTCCTCCATAGTCTCTCCTTGATCAGTCCTGAGTATCTGTTACATTTACACGTGTCTTCAGAAATGCCAGTTCTTTCTTTACAGTCTTATCTTCCGGATATAACTCCAGATATTCCTGCGCTTTCTGCAATGCGGTCTGAAAATCCAGTTTCTTTTCATAAACTGCAATTTCATTAAACAACAGGCTTTGCATCTCTTCACCATCTGCTGTCTGGATCCCACTGGTAATATTCGAGAGTGCGCTGTCATAATCCCCTGCTTCCATATCACACAGCGCAAGTCCGTTAAAGCCTTTTGCCCCATTATCTGCCTGAGATACATATTTCTGGAACATGGTTCTGGCATTCTCACTGTCTCCCTGATCCATATATACCATTCCCAGCAATGCCAGTGCTTCTGTATTATCGCTGTCTATCGCTTTTTTCAGTTCGTCAGCCGCATTGTCGTAATCTTCCATGTAATAATAAACCCGGCCTCTGTCATAATGATCCTGCGCATTCTTTGCAGTTCCGCTGAGTGCCGCTTCCAGATAACGGGTGCCATCTGCTTCCATATCCTTTTCCAGATATGCTCCATAGATCTGGATTGCCCTGTCATAGGTTGCATCCTCACCATATGCCTGTTCAAAATCAGAGCCTGCTTCCTCATAGGAGTCCATCGCAAGCGCAACCTTTCCTGTCAGAAAATACAGATCCGCATCCATATCATAAGATTCGGCCAATGTCTGACAATCCGTCATTGCCTCGTTATATGCTTTTATTTTCAGATAAGCAGCCGCTCTGTAAGACAAAATATCTTTTTTAAGTTTCCGACCTACTTTATCGCAGGCCAGTGCATTATTGAAATTCGTTATAGCATCTTCGTAATTTCCCAGTTTCATCTGAGCCACTCCGGCACCTCTGTAAGACTGAGCCGGCTTTACACCTGCTGCGACAGATGTCTCATATTCTTCCAATGCAATTTCATAATTTCCAATCTTCAGATCCTGTGCTGCCTGTTTATAATTTCTCGAATTCTCTGCACTGCATCCTGCCAGAGTCATAAAACTCAGACAGTACACTGCCAGAAGTGCTCCCATTCTCTTACTCTTCATGCAATTCCTTTGCCGGCTGATCAGTCGACGATCAGTCCTTCTGCTTCCATCACTTCTATTACACGGTTTACTTTCTCATGGCAGATTTCATCTGTTCCTGCTTCTACCATAATGCGGATCAGCGGCTCTGTACCACTCTCACGCACCAGAATACGTCCGTCGCTGCTCAGCTCTTTGGCAACTTTTTCTACAATTTCATTAACCTTTTTATTTTCTCTTGCAGTTTTCTTATCTGCTACCCTGACGTTTCTCAGAAGCTGTGGATATACCTTCATCTCTTTTGCAAGATCACAGAGTGTTGTTTTCTTTTCTACACATGCTTCCATTATCATCAGAGATGTAAGGATTCCATCACCTGTCGCCGCATAACGGCTGAAAATAATATGTCCGGACTGCTCGCCACCCAGACCGTAATCATTTTCCATCATGTTTTCAGCAACATACTTATCTCCGACTGCAGTCTGCTCATATCGCATGCCCTCTCTCTCCAGAGATTTATACAGACCAAGATTAGACATAACAGTTGTTACTACTGTATTATCTTTTAATCTTCCCTGTTCTTTGAGATATTTTCCGCATACATACATGATCTTGTCACCGTCAACTACATTTCCCTTATGGTCAACAGCAATACAGCGGTCAGCATCACCATCATATGCAAAGCCGATATCCAGACCGTTGTCCACCACATATTTCTGCAGAACTTCGATGTGGGTAGAACCGCAATTTGTATTGATATTTGTTCCATTCGGATTATTATTGATCACATAAGTCTTTGCCTGAAGTGCATCGAATACACTCTTCGCAATTGCTGAAGAACTTCCATTTGCACAGTCAAGACCTACCTTCATTCCTTTGAAATCACAATTCGGAATAGAAATCAGATGTCCAATGTAACGGTTTCTTCCTGATGCAAAATCAACAGTCCGTCCAATATCTTCTTTTGTCGCAAAAGGCAGATCCTCGATCAGGCCATCCAGATATGCTTCAATCCTTGTTTCTACTTCCGCTTCAATCTTCTGTCCATTGCCATTGAGAAGTTTGATTCCATTATCATAAAATGGATTGTGACTTGCAGAAATCATAATACCGCAGTCAAAATCCTCGGTACGTACTGCATAGGAAACGCTTGGAGTTGTAGTTACATGAAGAAGATAGGCATCTGCTCCTGAAGCAGTCAGACCTGCAACAAGTGCATACTCAAACATATAACTGCTTCTTCTTGTATCTTTTCCGATAACAATCTTAGCCTTGTGGTTTCTTCCGTAATACCAGCCTACATAACGGCCTACCTTAAATGCATGATCAACTGTCAGTTTAACGTTAGCTTCCCCACGAAATCCGTCAGTTCCAAAATATTTTCCCATAATAATTCTCCTTTGCTTCCTAAAACATTCTCACTATCTGTTACTGTCATTAATCCTCTTACTATTTATAAAGTCCGGCCGGATATACCCCTGCTTCTGTAAGATTTTTAAATGCATTCATAACTGTTTCTTTATCTTCCTGATAGGTTACTCCAAACCAGGTATCTTTTGTTTCCAGAACATCAACTCCTGCACTTCCATTTCTGATCAAACGATCCACCAGTTCCGGAAGCAGATATTCCTTTTTAATATCCTCCGGTGCAAGCTCACTGAGAAATTCTGTAAATCCTTTCTCAAGGATATCCATAAAGTCCGGTGTCAGCCCCCACATATTCATAGAAACAAGATTCTTTACATCCAGTTCCTGTACACTTCCGTCTGCATTTCTTGACTCAGCTCCTGTAGCAGTCTTAAATATATCATGTGTCTCTGTCACACCTGTAAGCTGCCCATTCTCAATATTACAGATACCTCTGGTAACACTTCCGTTATCGCTCAATGTATTTCCAAGTCTGAAACCCGCCATACAGATATGGAGTTTTCCATCTTTTGGCTGTTCCTGTACAAGATAATCATGTACCTTCACATAAGCTTCTTTTCCGTAATAATCATCCGCATTGATAACAATAAACGGCTCATCCAGAACCTTCTTTGCTGCAAGTACAGCCTGACCGGTTCCCCATGGCTTTGTGCGGTCAGCCGGTTTTGAAAACCCTTCCGGCAGATCATCCAATTCCTGGAATACATACTCTACTTCCGTAATTTTCTCAATACGTTCTCCGATCACTCTGCGGAACTCTTCTTCCAGATCTTTTCGGATAATAAACACTACTTTATTAAATCCTGCTTCCAGCGCATCATGGATGGAATAATCCATAATGATCTCTCCACATGGTCCCACCGGTGCAAGCTGCTTGATTCCTTTTCCAAAACGGCTTCCGATTCCTGCTGCCATAATTACAAGTGCTGTTTTCTGCATAAATATTTTCCTCCTACGCTGTTATTTTTATTGACATAACTCTCAATATTTTCTGTTTCTATATCAAAAATCTATAACAATTTATTCCTCTTCCTGCAGATTGCTCAGTTTCGCAGCCTGATCTGCGGCGATCAGACTGTCAATGATCTCATCCAGATCACCATTCAAAACATTCTCAAGTCTGTGCAGTGTCAGTTTAATTCTGTGGTCTGTCACACGTCCCTGCGGGAAATTGTAAGTCCTGATCTTCTCTGAACGGTCACCGGTTCCGATCTGGCTTCTTCTTGCCTCTGCCTCAGCATCATGCTGCTTTGCAAGTTCCATCTCGTACAGACGGGAACGAAGAACCTTCAGCGCCTTATCTTTATTCTTAAGCTGTGACTTCTCATCCTGACAGGAGATTACAATTCCTGTAGGAATATGGGTCAGTCGTACAGCAGAATCTGTTGTATTGACACACTGTCCACCGTTTCCAGATGCGCGGAACACATCGAATTTACAGTCATTCATATCCAGATGGAAATCAATTTCCTCTGCCTCCGGCATAATAGCAACTGTACATGTAGAGGTATGGATACGTCCGCCGGACTCTGTTTCAGGAACTCGCTGTACACGATGTACACCACTTTCATATTTCAGTCTGGAATAAGCCCCCGCACCTGTGATCATAAATGTTACTTCCTTAAATCCGCCGATTCCGTTCTCATTGAGACTCATCATCTCTGTTTTCCAGCGACGGGATTCTGCATATTTCACATACATACGGTAAATCTCTGCTGCAAAAAGAGCCGCTTCATCCCCACCTGCACCTGCACGGATCTCCACAATAACGTTTTTATTATCGTTCGGATCTTTGGGAAGAAGGAGTATCTTAAGTTCATGCTCCAGTTCCTCAACATTCTTCTTCGCCTCAGACAGTTCCTCTTTCAACATTTCACGCATATCTTCATCTTTTTCTTCTTCAAGCATGGAAAGACTGTCCTGTATTGTCTCTTTATTCTTCTTATATTCCCGATAGGTATCTACGATCGGCTGCAGATCACTTTGTTCCTTCATCAGTTTCTGGAAATGTTCCTGATTATCGGTAACTCCCGGCTCTCCAAGCTCATTGAGCACTTCTTCAAAACGAATGAGCAGATCGTCTAATTTATCAAACATATTCATCCTCCTGTAATTTCTTTCGTCCAAGAACCACACGGTCCAGACCGGCGAGATCCTGTCTTATCTCAATATTTTCAAATCCTTCTTTCTGCAGAAGGGCTGCCACATCTTTTCCCTGACTGCATCCGATTTCATACAAAAGCCAGCCGCCCGGAACAAGGTAATCCTGTGCCTCTTCTGTGATAGCCCTGTAAAAATAAAGCCCGTCTTCCATACCATCCAGTGCCATGCGCGGATCATGTAATTTTACTTCATCCATAAGTTCTTCGATCTCAGCCGTTGGAATATATGGTGGATTTGATACAATCATATCATAAGCTTCGGTGTAATTTCCATTATTATTTTGATGTTCCGTAACTTTTTCAATATCTTTTGTTTTACCTTTTACACCATTTTCTTTCATATCCCCGGTTCCATACACAGTGTTTCTCACTTCCGCGAACAGATTACTCTGTACAAATTCCACACGTTCTGCCACTTCAAGTGTCCGTGCATTCCGCATTGCCACATTCAATGCCTCTTTTGATAAATCCACACCCTTTCCGTATGCACCGGGCAGTTCTTTCATAAGACTGATAAGAATACATCCTGATCCTGTACACATATCAAGAATATGAGGATTTTCCAGGGTTTTCATACATTCAAGTCCCAGTTCCACCAGTGTTTCTGTATCCTGTCTGGGTACCAGCACATTCTCATCTACATAAAATTCATAACCCATAAAAAAAGCCTGATGCGTCAGATGCTGCAGCGGTATGTGTCCGGCACGTCTGCTGATCAGTTCCAGATACCGTTCAGCATTCTCCTCTGTGACACATTCTTCTCCGTGTGCAAAATAATACGCCCGGCTTTTTCCTGTGATATATTCCAGAAGGAGCCAGGCATCCAGCCCGGCATCCCTGATCCCTGCCTTAGCAAGGATCATCTGTCCCTTTTTTAATAATCCTGTCAGAGTCTCTCTGTTCATGATTCCACTTCAACCCCGAATTCTTCTTTCAGATATGCTCTCCAGTCAAAAACTGCCTCTACTGCTTTGATCGCAACTTCTGCCATATCTGCTGTTGGTTCCTTAGTTGTAAGTTTTTGCATTGCCAACCCCGGTTTACTGAAGAAATCAGCCAGCTTACTGTCTGATCTTCCTGCCCACTGGATAATCTCAAAAGATATACCTGCTACAATCGGCACCATAAGAAGCCTTCCAAACAGTCTCGCCCAGTAAAACGGAACTAATACAAAAACAAAATGCAGAAAAATACTGATCAGCATAACCAGAAACAAAAAACTGGTCCCACATCTTTTATGCTGTCTGGAACTTGCAAGAACATTCTCCACTGTAAGCGGAAGTCCATGCTCAACACAGTTAATGCATTTATGTTCAGCTCCATGATACATAAATGTTCTCTGGATATCCTTCATTCTGGAAATCAGAAGCATATATCCCATAAATAACGCGAGCTTCACAAACGCCTCAACTATCGTAACTACAAATTCCGAAGCCCCGACCTTTTTACACAGACTTGCAAGAGCATATGGCAGCAGCATAAAAGCAGCAACTGACACCACGATTGAAATGGCGACAGTCACATATAGCAGCCATTTAAACTGCTTATCCTCTTTTGCCTTCTTCGCGGCCAGTTCCTCTTCCGAAAGCGCAGCATTCTTCTGTTTATCCTCTTCGTCCTCCTCGTCTCCTGCAATCTCTGCTGAGTACATCAGACATTTGGTACCGACCACCAGAGAATCCACAAAGCTTACTACACCGCGGATCAGTGGATATTTAAGAAACTTCGCATTTCCAAATATGCATTTGTAGTCTTCTACCTTTAATTCAATCTCATTGTCCGGTCTGCGGACAGCAATGGAATATTTATCTTTATGCCGCATCATGATACCTTCCATTACAGCCTGACCGCCGATATTCGATGATTTCATTCTTTTCTCCCAAAGAAACAAGAAAGGCTGAGATTTCCCAACCTCAGCCTTCTCACTTCTTACTATATTCTGATTATTTGTTCAGGCCGTATTTCTTATTAAACTTATCGATACGTCCGCGAGCCTGAGCAGCTTTCTGCTGACCTGTATAGAATGGATGACATTTAGAGCAGATTTCTACATGGATGTCCTGTTTTGTAGATCCTGTTACAAATGTGTTTCCACAGTTGCAGGTTACAGTTGCCTGATAATAATTAGGATGGATTCCTTCTCTCATGATTTTCACCTCTCTGTAAAGATTCTATTTTCTATTCGTATTCATTTGACGAATTTACTATTAAACAGCTTTATGAGTATAACATATCATCCCATAGAATGCAAGTTATTTTAAAATTTATTTAATATTTTTTTACAACGTTTCAGATGAACTTCTGTTTTTTTACAGTCTGTACAAATTCTGTATTATTTTTCGTGCGGGTAAACATATTAAGGATCTGTTCTACCGCATCTTCTGACTTCATTCCATTAAGAGCTTTCCGCATAATGTAAACCGCTTCCTGTTCTTCTCTGCTCAGCAGCAGATCCTCTCTTCTTGTACCTGATTTCTGGATATCGATTGCCGGGAATACACGTTTTTCCTGCAGTTTTCGGTCAAGCACCAGTTCCATATTACCGGTTCCCTTAAATTCCTCATAAATTACATCATCCATCTTGCTTCCTGTATCCACAAGTGCTGTGGCAAGGATAGTAAGGCTTCCACCCTCTCTCATATTTCTGGCTGCGCCAAAGAACCTTTTCGGCATATGAAGAGCTGCAGGATCCAGACCACCGGAAAGAGTTCGTCCACTTGGCGGGATGATCAGGTTATATGCCCTTGCCAGTCTTGTAATAGAGTCAAGAAGAATCGTAACGTCTTTTTTATGTTCTACCAGACGGCGTGCACGTTCTATTACCATCTCAGACACACGTTTATGATGTTCCGGCAGTTCATCAAATGTAGAATAGATAACCTCCACATTATCACCGCAGATGGCCTCTTTGATATCTGTAACCTCCTCAGGACGTTCATCGATCAGAAGAATGATCAGATGCATATTCGGATTATTTTTCAAAATAGACTTGGCCACATCTTTCAGTAACGTTGTTTTACCTGCTTTTGGCGGAGATACGATCATTCCTCGCTGCCCTTTACCGATGGGGCTGATCAGATCTACAATCCTCATGGCAACCGTGCCGCCCGGTCTCTCCATCACCAGCCTTTCATTCGGAAAGATTGGTGTCATATCTTCAAAATTGTAACGTTTCTGTCCCTCACTCGGATGGAATCCATTAATGGATGTCACATACAGCAGGGCACTGAATTTTTCTCCCTGAGTCTTGATACGGATATTTCCCTTAATAATATCACCTGTTTTCAGGTTAAATCTGCGGATCTGGGAAGGAGATACATAAATATCATTTTCTCCGGGAAGATAATTCTCACAGCGGATAAAACCATAGCCGTCAGGAAGTACCTCAAGGATTCCATCCGCCCGCTCTCCACTGTCAAGCTGCACTGTTTCCGCCGGAACATGATACTGCGCACTGTCCTGCATCCTCTCCGGCTGGCGCTCCTGATTTCTGTCCTGCCGGCGTTCTGGTTGATATTCCTGATTATTATCCTGCTTTTTTGTCTCACTCTCCAGTTCATCTTCGTGAAGCATTCTCTCGATCAATTCCGGTTTCCGCAATGCCGAAACCCCCTTTAATCCTCTGGCTTTTGCCAAATCTCTTAAAGTTGCCAGTGATAATGATTCATACTTTTCTCTCATAAAATAATCCTCTGCTCTTTGTTTTTATTGTTGATAGTCATAATTATTTTTATTTTTGTTTTTCTGATTTCTTATGTACCTGATTGAAATTTTTCTTTATTAATCTATCTATGTTTTTTCTATAACAGTTAACGGGATAATCTGTCTGAACCGACACGAATATCAGATTTATGGTTACTGTTCACTCCGTCAGCAACACACTTCGCGATATGCAGAAAAATCATATTCCTGCTGATATTTTCATATTCATCTTAACACATCTTCTCCATAATTGACAATACTATATTATTCCAAATCATAATTATTGGCAAGCTATTTTATGCGACAAAAAAATAAGGCCATCGACATAACAGAGAAAGTCCGGAGACACAAAATATGCCTCCGGACTTTCGCTAAATACTGATATAAAGTTTTTATTAAGGAAATTCATATCGGATAAATCCGGTAAAATTATCTCCAGACTATACCGTATACTTTCTTAACCTTAGCAATACGGTCATCTGTAAACTTATCCACCGCTTCTTTGACTGCTTCATAAGTTTTCGGTCTTGCTGATTTCAATGCTGCAGGATTCAATGTATACTCTTTGAAAGACTCAGCAAAATATTCTGCACTGTTCTGTGTAACATAAGATTTATTGAATGCTGTGTACAGTGCCTTCTCCTGCTCGAAAATTGCTTTGAACTGTGCTGTCTGATCTGTATTTCCGGAAATAAATGCTACAAAATGTCCTAATTCATGATAAATCGTATCATCTACTTTTCTCAGTGTGATCTTTCTGTTTCGGGTATCATAATATCCGGAATAGGAAACAGAAGGATTAACCTCTGCGGTGAACCCAAGGGTTCTGTATGCAGTAAGCACACGGCTGTCTGCTTTTGATGCATACTGTCCCACATCTATTGCACCTTTTACTGAATTGTTACTGTTAGTTGTTGTAACAACTGTCGCACCTGTACCTGTTGCATTCTTCGCAGTTGTAGTAGTCTTCACTGTTGTAGTAGATGCTGTTGTAACAACTTTAACCTTTGATTTCTTTGTATACTTTTCTGTAATCTGCTTTACAACTGTTGTCTGAGTTGTAACAGTTGCATTTGAAGTCTCTGATACCTTCTTAGATGTTGTTGAAGTTGCAGGAAGAGACTTTGTATAAGTCTTTTTTGCAGCTTTTTTCATTTTAACCTTTTTAGTAGAAGTACTCTTGCTCGTCCTGGTATTTACCTTCGGCTGTGACGCAAGAGGTGTCTCCTCTTCTGCAATGGTAGTCTCCATCACCGGATCTGTATATGACGGCAGTTCCGGAATCTGATTCTGCTGCACAACAGCCACCCCGCCTACTGCAACTGCAAGTACTACTGCGGTAAGACCTGCTGCTATTTTTTTCTTCTTTAATAATTCAACTATTCTCTTCTTCATAATCTTTACACATCCTTTCTGATCATACCTCTGTATCGATACATTTCCGAAAATTATAAAAACCGCCTATATTTTAAAATATAAACGGTTACCACAAAATAACTGACATACATCAGTCTTCTTCTCATTTTCCGAAATCGCATCACAGAATTGAAATTTAATGCGGCAACCGGCTGTCATAGTCAACCTGTGACCTTAGACCCATGGCTTTGCGTCCCCATCTTTCAACAGGTTTGCCTTTACTATAGTATATGCTTTTCTTCTTTATTTTGTCAAGGTTTCCGGCACGAATTTTAACATAAATATTAAATTTTGTACATTTTTTATACTAAATCTGATATACTGTAAACAGCAACAAAATTTCCATGATATCTGTTCCAAACCAGAGATATCGATTTCAAGATAAAAGTGAGGAAAATATACATGCGGATTTTTCATATCCGCCCCTTTATTGCATTCATACTGATTTTTCTTCTGACCGGCTGCAGCTCTTCCGGCAAAAAAGAAGAACCACCTGTCTATTCCCCGCTTCAGGTTCTTGTGCCGGAAGCACCGGGAAAGAAAACACTGGGCGCATCTCCGCTAATATTGGACATTTCTAATGTAGATCAGGGATATCTCACTGCGGTTTCCGATTCTGACAGTCAGAAGATGAATATCCAGCTTACTGATAAAGACGGAACTGTTTATTCTTACTTTGTTAGTCCAAAGGAAAGTGCAGTCATTCCTTTCTCCAGCGGAAGCGGTACTTACCAGGTCTGCTGCTACCAGCAGATAGACGGTTCTCAGTATGCTGCATTATTTGCAGACACTCTGGAAGTCAGCTTAGAAAACGAATTCCTGCCTTTTCTTTACCCGAATCAGTATGTGAACTTTACACCTGACTCCGATTCCAGCAAACTGGCGCTTTCTATGATTTCAGAAGATGCATCCGATGTAGATGCCCTTCAGGCCATTTACAATTATGTGACCCGGAATCTTACCTATGATTATGAACTGGCAGATACCGTTGAATCCGGTTACCTTCCGGATGTGGATGCAACTTTGAAATCCGGAAGGGGAATCTGCTTTGATTATGCAGCTCTCACCACTGCCATGCTCCGTGCCCGGGATATCCCCTGCAAGCTGCAGATCGGATATGCCGGCACAGTGAAACACGCCTGGATCAGTGTTTATATCCGTTCAAAGGGTTGGGTTGACAAAGCTGTGGAATTCAGCGGAGAATCCTGGTCACGTATGGATCCCACTTTTGATTCCAACAGTGAGGATAAAAAAGGCATTCAGCAATACATAGGGGACGATGACAATTACAGCGTACAATTTACACGTTAGAAAGTCTGCTTCTCTGCTGGCTTTCACATTAAAACTTCAGGAGGCATTTATGCGTCAAAAAAACAAACTGACCAATGAAGAACTTTTCCATTTCTGTGAACAGTTTTCCATTCTTCTGCACTCCGGCATTTCCTGTGCCGAGGGACTGGAACTGATGCTGGACGACAGCCACACACAGCGGGGAAAAGATTTTTTTCAGCTTTTGCTGACAAACTTTGAACAGAACGGTTCCTTCTCTCAGGCATTAGAAAATTCAGGATATTTTCCGGAATCTATGACCTCTTATGTGAATATCGGCGAGGAAACCGGATGTCTGGATGAAGTTCTCAAAAGCTTATCCGAACATTATGAACAGGAAATTGAGATATCCGAAAATATCCGCAGTGCAGTCACCTATCCATTGCTTATGCTTGCTATGATGGGAACGGTCATTGTCATTCTTCTGGTAAAAGTCCTTCCGGTTTTTCAACAGGTTTTCCGACAGATGGGGCTGGAAATGAATAACTTTTCAAACGGGCTTTTAAATGCCGGAGTCGTTATCAGCCGTTATTTTTCAGTTTTAATGATTCTGATCCTTGTTGTCATTGCCGGAGTCGTTGCGCTTTTCTTTACAGAAAAAGGACGTTCCTGCCTGCGTCAGCTTTCCGTTAAATTGCCTTATATCAGAGAAATCTCCATCTCCGCTGACTATGCGCGTCTGACTCAGGCCATTGCCATGGGAATCCACAGTGGTCTGGATCATGTTGTCACACTGGAAATGGCTCAGGATCTTCTCTCCCATCCGGATATACGAAAAAAGGCTGAAAAAGCATGTAACCTTCTGGAAAATGGTGTTCTTTTTGAAGATGCGCTTTCAGAATCCGGTCTCTTCGAGGGACTGAACGCACGTCTAATCACAGTCGGACTTCGCGCAGGTGCAGCAGATGAAGTTATGAACAAGCTCGCTGACAGATATCGTGATTTGGCCCTGACAGCCACAGGAAATATTATTTCTATCGTAGAACCATCCATTGTGATTCTTTTCTCTCTTCTGGTCGGTCTGGTCCTTCTCTCTGTTATGATGCCTTTACTTGGAATTCTTTCAGAAATTGTTGTGTGAGGTAACGGATATGGATATATTTGAAACAGGGCATACACGCCTCAGAAGAAAACTGAGAAACATTCTGCCGGTTATGATACTGGTGTTTCTCTGTCTGATATTTTATCTGGGGATTTCCTGCGCGGGCATAGAAACCATTTCACAGGAACAGGATTCTCTGCTGCGGGCTCTTGAACAGGGTGCCATACATACTTATGCACTGACGGGCCATTATCCCCAGAGTCTGGAAGAACTGCTGCAGGATTACAATATCTCCTATGATACAGACAAATTTGTAGTTGAATATGTTCCTTCCGGTTCCAATCTTCTTCCTTCTGTCAGTGTTCTGCGTCTCTCTTCCGGAAAAGGAGGCAGCCTATGAACAGTTCCAAACGCCGCAGACATCCCATTGACAGCCTTTTCACAGTTGTACTTCTGGGACTTTTTCTGATTTTTCTGCTTGTGATGCTTCTTTTTTCAGCACAGGCTTATCGAACAGCAGTGGCAGAAGATCAGCAGAACAATAATCTGTATACCGCTTCCGCTTACATAACCGCCAAATTCCGCCAGCACGATAATTCACAGAGCATTTCCACAGACACTATAGACGATATCCCTGCATTCTGTATGACTGACACAATAAATGGACAGCAATATATGACCTATATTTATCTGAAAGATCATCATCTGAAGGAGCTTTTTACCTCTGCCGGAAATACACCTTCCGCCCAGATGGGTACGGATATCGCAGAACTGAACGATTTCCGTATCTGGCAGGAAGCAGATGGATTTTACCGCATCACCCTTACAGACCCGGATGGGAATACCTGCAGTCTGCTGCTGCACTCTGGTGTTCCGACAAGGAGATTTCAATCATGAAAAAAATAACCACACACTCAAAATCCAGTCTGTTTTTAATGGAAATGATTCTTTCCATTCTCATTCTGGCACTGACCTGTACTGCCTGCATCAGAATTTTTGCAGCTGCAAAGACGCAGCGAAAAGAAGCCAGAGAACTGAACCATATCCAAGAGCTGGTCACTTCTGCCGGTGAGACTCTTGAGGGGTGGGACGGACAGCTCTCCTCATTTACCCGGATATTCGGACAGCCTTCAAAGACCTCCGGAGCTTTGCTGCAATATTTCTATGACAACAACTGGAACACCTGCCCGGAAAATTCAGCCGTATATACCATGACTATACAGCCTGCAGCTTCTGAGACAGAGAAAACTGCTGATATAAATTTTTATAACTCAGAACAGAACAATCTGTATCAGCTTTCTGTCTCATTTCCTTTTGTATCAGAAAGGACGGTCAGTGATGAATAAAAAAAGAACCTCTTTTCTCTCTGTAGGAATCCCATCCATGTGTACGATTTTCTCTGTACTCTGTCTGGTGATCCTTTCACTGCTGACTCTTAATACTTCCAGACAGGATCTTAAGAACAGCAAACTTACTCTTGAACAGACTACTGCTTATTATACCGCCTGCTCCACTGCTTCTGAAGAATATCAGGAACTGACAGATTATGCACAGCAGATCTTTGCAGACTGCAAGGATCGGAATGCTTATGACACCCGGATGTCATCTGTCACAAAAAAATATCCGGATGCCAAATGGAATCCGGAGACACAGATTTTATCCTTCACTGTAGATTTTGCAAAAGAACAGGCAATATATATAGAAGTAAGTATTCCATATTCTTCCACCCTGATACCGGAAATCCTGACATGGAAAACCATCAGTTTCACCAGCTGGAATCCTGACACCAGACAACCTGTTTACAAAGGAGATACAAAATGACAGAACAGACGATACCTGAATATTTATCTTTCGCTACTGAACATCACGCATCTGATATTTTTATTATTGCAGGACGGCCACTTTCCTTTAAAATCGACGGCAAACTGTCAACTCATGGCGAACGGTTAATGCCTGCAGACACAGAAGCCTTGCTCCGGCAGATTTACCAGATGGCAAATAACCGCAATTTTGACCGTTTTCTGGAAACCGGCGACGACGACTTTTCCTGTTCCATTCCCGGTCTTTCCCGTTTTCGTGTAAATACATACCGCCAGAGAAGTTCTCTGGCAGCAGTTATCAGGGTAATTGCTTTCGAGCTTCCCCATCCTGATGAACTTAACATCCCGGAAGATGTCATGTCTGTTGCTGATTTCACCAGAGGGATGGTACTTGTTACAGGACCTGCCGGAAGCGGTAAATCCACAACAATGGCATGTATCGTTGACCGTATCAATCATTCCAGGGAAGGCCATATCATCACTCTGGAAGATCCTCTGGAATATCTGCACAGGCATGATAAATGTATTGTCAGCCAGCGTGAGATCTGCACAGATACGGAAAGCTATCTGGTTTCCCTCCGCGCCACCCTGCGTCAGAGTCCGGATGTGATCCTTCTTGGGGAAATGCGCGATTACGAAACAATCCAGACCGCCATGACTGCCGCCGAAACCGGCCATCTGATCCTGTCCAGTCTCCACACTACAGGTGCCGCCAATACGATTGGACGTATCGTAGATGTATTTGAACCCGCTCAGCAGAGGCAGATTTCCATCCAATTGTCTATGGTATTGCAGGCAGTAATCTCCCAGCAGCTTATACCTGATGTAAACGGGCACACCATTCCTGTCTTTGAAGTCATGCGCCTGAATCCTGCAATCCGAAATATGATCCGGGATAATAAAGTCCATCAGATTGACGGCGTTATCGCCTCATCCGCACATGAACATATGCGTTCCATGGATCAGAGTCTTCTGGAACTTTATAAACAGAGTAAAATTACAAAAGAAACTGCATTGAAATTTGCTTCCAATGCAGATATGCTGAAACGAAAACTATAATAATACGCTACTTACCAGATTCAATTAATGTACCAGACTTCCCACTAATCCATAGGAAACAACATACATAATGACAGTTGCCATAATAATGCCGCAGAAGATTGCCAGAGAAGATTTCTTAATATCGATTTCCAGAAGAGATGCGATCAGAGAACCCGTCCATGCTCCTGTTCCCGGAAGCGGGATTCCCACAAACAGCATCAGTCCCCAAAACTCGTATTTCTTTACCTGATCGCTCTTTCGCATTGCTCTGTCTTCCAGTTTTATGACAAGCCCCCGGAAAAGCTTCGTCTTTTTCAGAACTTTAAAAATCTGTCTGATAAACAGCAGGATAAAGGGAATGGGGATAATATTTCCAACAATACACAACGGAATTGCCTTTGCAGCCGAAATCTTCAATAATGATGCGGCAAGCAGTCCTCCTCTGAGTTCCAGCAGCGGAATCATTGAAATAATAAATACTGCTCCTTCAGGCGAAATATATTGTGACAGGTTCTGCGAGAACCAATGTACCAGTGCTTCCATAAAGCCTCCTAACTCTTACTTGAGATAATCTTTCAAAAAGTCAATAAATTTCTGCATTTCTTCCTTTGTTCCAATAGTAATACGAAGGAAGTTATCAATCCTGTCTTTCGGGAAATAGCGTACATAAATATGCTGCTCTCTTAATGCTTCAAAAAGTTCTTTTGCCAGACAGGTTTCGTGAGTGGCAAAGATAAAGTTGGACATGGAATCCTGGAAAGAGAATCCCAGTGCTTTTAACTCTTTCTTTGTCCATTCCCTTGTCTCTATGATCTTATTACAGGTTTTCTCAAAATATGCCTTGTCCTCAACTGCTGCCACGCCTGCCGCAAGTGCTGTGCGGTCCATAGTATAGGAGTTGAAAGAATACTTCACATCATTCAAAAATCTGATCAGTTTCCCATTTCCGCATGCAAAACCAATTCTCATCCCTGCCATGGAACGTGACTTGGAAAAAGTCTGTACAACCAGAAGGTTATCATATTTTTCAATCAGCGGAAGTGCTGACTGACCGCCAAAATCCACATATGCCTCATCTACGATCACGATTACATCCGGATTATGACGGATTATGTCCTCTACATCCTCCAATGGCAATTCCACACCGGTAGGCGCATTGGGATTCGGGAATACAATTCCACCATTTTCTCTGAAATAATCTTCTTTCTTTATATGAAAGTTCTCATCCAGTGCCGGTCTCTCATATGGGATGCGAAACAGGTCTGCCCATACATCATAAAAAGAATATGTGATATCCGGAAAAAGAACCGGTTTCTGTGAATTGAAAAACGTGAGAAAACTCATGGCAAGCACATCATCGGAACCTACTCCCACAAAAACCTGTTCATCCTTCAGCCCGTAATTCTCTGCAATGGCATGTACCAGTTCTCCTGCTGTGGGATCCGGATAAAGTCTCATAGTATCTGTATCCATCTCCCTCAGTGCCTTCTCCACTCCAGGTGCCGGCGGATATGGATTCTCGTTGGTATTCAGCTTTATCATATCCGGCTGGTGGGGCTGCTCGCCCGGTGTATATGGTATTACTTTACGTATATTTTCTTCCCATCTGCTCATTTATCTGATTCCTTTCATGTTTTTTATTGTTTTTCACTTTCGTCAGTATAACATTAATCGTCATTTTCGTAAATCAACTTTTTACATTTTGCTGATTGACAAACCCATTTTGCAAGTTTATAATAGGCGACAGAAAAGATAAGAAAGATTAAAACGTTGAAGAGAAGAGTACGCTGAGAAACGTTACAGAGAGAAATGCATACCGGTGCAAGCATTTCATCGCGAATCAGCCGAAGACCACCTCTGAGTGACTTTAATACAGTCCGGTGATTCCGTTACCATCGAATGAAGTGGTTCTGATCAGGTGAATTTATCCATCAGTAATGATCAGGACAACCGGGGTGGAACCGCGAGTAATGATATCTCGTCCCCTACAGTATTTAATCGTACTGTAGGGGATTTTTTTATTCTTTCTTTTCCCCCTTTGCAGTACAAAATACACCGAAAGATGATTCTCACATCCCAACAGATAACCGGACATCTGACGGCATACAAGGAATATATAAATAAAGAATAAAGGAGATAATGACCATGATCGTAACATTAAAAGACGGATCAAAAAAAGAATACGCTGAAGCAAAATCAGTCATCGACATTGCTTACGACATCAGCGAAGGCCTTGCACGTGCAGCCTGTGCAGGTGAAGTAAACGGAGAAGTCGTGGACTTAAGAACAGTTCTCGACAGTGACTGCGAATTAAACATCCTGACAGCAAAAGACGAAAAAGGACTTGCAGTTCTCCGTCACACAGCATCCCATGTACTTGCCCAGGCAGTGCAGACATTATATCCAGATGCAAAGGTTGCTATCGGACCTTCTATTGACACAGGATTCTACTATGATTTCGACTGCCCTCCATTCTCCCGTGATGACCTGGATGCAATCGAAAAAGAAATGAAAAAGATCATCAAAAAAGGCGCTAAGATCGAACGCTTCACAAAATCAAGAGAAGATGCCATCGCATACTTCCAAGAAAAAAATGAACCATATAAAGTCGAACTGGTTGAAGACCTTCCGGAAGGCTCCGAAATCTCTTTCTATTCCCAGGGCGACTGGACAGACCTCTGCGCAGGTCCTCACCTTATGAGCGTAAAAGGTGTAAAAGCATTCAAGCTTCTCTCCTCCTCCAGCGCTTACTGGCGCGGCAGCGAAAAGAACGCAATGCTGACACGTATCTACGGAACCGCTTATCCTTCCAAGGACGAACTGAAAGAACATCTGGAACAGATGGAAGAAGCAAAAAGACGTGACCACAACAAGCTTGGCCGTGAAATGAAGATCTTCACAACTGTAGACGTAATCGGACAGGGACTTCCGCTTATTATGCCAAACGGTGTGATCATAATGCAGGAACTCCAGCGCTGGATTGAAGACGAAGAGACAAAACGTGGCTATGTAAGAACAAAAACTCCGTTAATGGCCAAGAGCGATCTCTACAAGATTTCCGGTCACTGGGATCATTACAAAGATGGTATGTTCGTTCTCGGTGATGAAGAGACAGACAAAGAAGTATTTGCACTTCGTCCTATGACATGCCCGTTCCAGTACTATGTATATAAGGCAGAACAGCACAGCTACCGTGACCTTCCTCTTCGTTACGGTGAAACATCCACTCTGTTCCGTAATGAGGATTCCGGAGAAATGCACGGCCTGACACGTGTACGTCAGTTCACAATCTCCGAGGGACATCTGATCGTAAGACCTGACCAGATGGTAAAGGAATTCAAAGACTGTATCGCACTTGCACAGTACTGCCTGCAGGTTCTCGGCGTGGAGGAAGACGTAACCTATCATCTTTCCAAATGGGACCCGAACAACAGAGCAAAATACATCGGTGAGCCGGAAGTATGGGAAGAAACCGAAGGACATATCCGTCAGATGCTGGAAGAGCTGAACATTCCGTTTACAGAGGATGTTGGAGAAGCTGCTTTCTACGGACCTAAGGTCGATATCAATGCAAAGAACGTATACGGAAAAGAAGATACAATGATTACAATCCAGTGGGATGCTCTCCTTGCTGAACAGTTTGATATGTACTATATTGATGAGAACGGTGAAAAACAGCGTCCATACATCATCCATCGTACATCCATGGGATGCTACGAAAGAACACTGGCATGGCTGATTGAGAAATATGCAGGCATGTTCCCGACATGGCTCTGCCCGGAACAGGTTCGTGTAATCCCGATTTCCGAGAAATTCCACGACTATGCTGCCAAAGTTGAAGCTCAGTTAAAAGACAGCGGAATCCGCTGCTCTGTTGACCAGCGTTCCGAAAAGATGGGCTACAAGATCCGTGAAGCACGTCTTGCAAGAGTTCCATATATGCTCATTGTTGGTGCCAAAGAGGAAGAAGAAGGCAAGGTTTCTGTAAGAAGCCGTTATCTTGGCGACGAAGGAATGAAAGACCTTGGCGAATTCCTCTCAGCAATCAAAGAAGAAATCAAAAACAAAACAATCCGCAAGATTGAAGTACAGGAAGAAAACAAATAGGTAGGTTCCCTGCTGAGATCACAAAAAGCCCTGAAGCTTAGAGCTCCGGGGCTTTTTTGATATTTTCGATTCTTTTATCTTCAGATTTGTGATATACTTTATGTATTACTTACAGACTCCCGGGAGGAAACAGCTATGCAAAATACAATTCCTGACGAAAGATATTATGTGGCTGATGAAGCCATTTTAGGTGCTTTCTTTAAATTGATAAAGGAAAAGTCTCCTGATAAGATTACAGTATCCGATATTATCAAAACAGCCGGGATTGCCAGAAGTACTTTTTATAACCACTATCAGGACATCCCTTCACTGATCTCTGCTGTTGAGGATAAAACGATTCAGGATGTGTTTTCCATGATGGAAAATTTTCAGCCCAAAAATGACCGGGATATCTGCAGTTCCTATTTTCTGACCCTGTGCCGGTACACTATGGAAAATCCTTTTCTGTCCGGTCTTTTGAGCACGCCTCATGGGAATGACCTGTTTGAAAAAATGCTGACTATGCTACATCATTATGTCACAGAGACTACATCTAATTCCAGGCCTGACAGGCATACAAAGGAAGAAGTTTCCTATGTGATCACCTGCGCCATCGGCAGTACCATCGGCGTTCTCCATAAATGGAGCCGGGATAATTTTAATCTGGAACCGGAAGTAATCGCTGATATTCTGTCTGAAATTTTTTTATCCGGTATGCTGCCACTTTTATCCTAGATCGTGTCTGAAAATCATTGCTATAAGCCTTTGTCTTATTCCAGAGGCTCATCAATCAGAACATCCTGCCTCTTAATCTTCTTTGTAGTATTGCGAATAAACGGATTTTTGCGGACAACCAGTCCTGTAATACGGCGATAGGTTGGCTGATTTCTGTTATATTCATCCAGAAATGCCTGAAGCTGTGTCTGAATTGCCTCTGTATCCAATGCTTTTGCTTCCACAACAGCCTGCTCCGGATAGATGCGGGCGGTCAGTCCATTGTCCTCACCTGTTACGATCACTTCACCTACCAGCGGATTAAGGGCCAGCTTATTCTCAATCTCCTCCGGAGATACATTTTCACCGTTGGACAAAATGATCAGGTTCTTCACACGTCCATTGATAAACAGGTAACCGTCCTCATCCATATATCCCTTGTCACCTGTATGCAGCCATCCATCCTTTAAAGTCTCTGCTGTCTCATCAGGCATCTGATAATATCCTTTCATAACGCTACTTCCCTTTACCAGAATCTCACCGTTTTCGAATCTGATCTCTACATTTTCAAGTGGTTTTCCGATAGAACCCTTTTTATGGTTTTCCGGTGTATTATTGCTGATAACAGGAGAGCATTCTGACATTCCATAGCCTTCCAGTACTTCAACGCCATATTCTGCAAAACGGTCAATATAGTACGGATCCAGATGTGCACCACCTGTAAAGATAATGCGCAGTTTTCCACCAAATACCTTTTCTGCAAGAACTGCCTTCGGGATTGACGGGTCAGCGGCAGTCAGTCTCTTATAAATAGTCTCGATCATCATTGGAACCATAAGCATAATATCCGGTTTGAAAATACTCATATTCCTTACCATATGGAGCAGGGAATCATTGATGCAAAGAGTTGCACCCAGAGAGAATCCCTTCAGCCAGTCCATAACAAGGCAAAATGCGTGATGGATCGGAAGCACACTGAGCACGGCAGTTCCCGGTTCTGCTGTGATCTTTACTGCCTCAACATTGGAAGCCAGATTGTTCTGTGTCAGCATAACACCCTTGCTCTTTCCTGTTGTTCCGGAAGTAAAAATAAGGGTTGCAATATCCTCTGCATCCGGGCAGACAGAATCTGCTGATGCGCTCTTTCCCGCATTTCGAAGTTCACCAATACCATATACTTTTGCCGGTGCATCTTCTACCTCTTCCTGAAGCATCCACACTTTCTGAAGTTTCGGGCAGTTTCCAAGAAATGCATCCAGATATGGCCTAAGCTTCGGACTTAAGAAAAGAGCTACGGAATCGGAACGGTTAAGCAAATCGATCAGATCCTCACAGGGAAGTGCGGCATCCAGCGGTACTGCAGTGGTACATCCGGTGATGATTCCCAGATAACTTTCCATCCACTCTACAGAACTGGTTCCGATCAGTGCAATGTGTTTGCCCTCAAAGCCTTCTGCAAGAAGACCTTTTCTGGTGGAAACTACATTTTCCATCAGTTCGCCATAGCTTCTTTCCATGATTTCCTTTTTGTTGAGCCATTTTACTGCTTTTACTTCGTCAAATTTACGTGCACTTTCTTCTAATATATTTCTGATCAGCATGTCTGTTCCCCCATTATTTCTGAACTGTTCAAGTTATGGATATCCTGTCAGGTACAAAATATCTTTGACCCTGACATCTTTATAAGGTTTTACTTCGAAAAAAATTACTGAAGTTCTTCCAGCAGATTTAAGGCTTCGCCAAGAGTTGTAATCTTCAGCACTTCGCTCTCATCAAGTTCAAGATCAAAGGTATCCTCAAGCTCACCTAAAAAGGACATAAAATCCAGAGAGCTGAAACCCAGATCCTCGCGAAATCTCATCTCATTATTCATTTCTTCCGGTGCTACCTTGCTGTACTGTGCTACGATATTTTTAAATTTCATTTCCTGATTCATTGCATTTCCTCCTGATATTGATTTAGTTAAACCAGTTCCATAATTTCGCCGATGCTCATATCCGGCTCTGCGATTCCCTTGAAAAGAATACGCATCATATAATAATAGAGCAGTTCCATGTCATGTTCCTCCAGATGAGCAGTCTGGTAATGATAGGAGAAATTCATACCTCCATCTTCTGTATGGGATACAGTCAGATACATCTTCTTGGTAGCTGCACCGTTTGCAAACCATTTTGCATGCTGACGGATAGTTCCAAGCATTTCATTCTCCACCTTCACAGTCATTGGCTGGTAAGTCAGATAACAGCTCTCATATCCTGTATGCTCCGGTGTATTGTATCTCTTTCTCATCTCATCCATAATAAGTGCCGGATCATAATTACTGTGCATGTAGATACGATTCTGCATATTCTGGATCTCATAAGCAGCAGAAAGGAAATCTGTCTCCGGTGCGATCACTGTTCTGCATGGGAACATGATGGTTCTGCTTCCCCCGGAAGTCCACTCATCATGAGTAGAACGTCTGGATATAAAGTTCTGAATAGTAATATCTTCCTGTCCGTTATTTACCTTTGACAGATAGGTACGGATGCCAAGCAGAAGAAGATTAGTCATGGAGAGCTGATGATTCATACAGAAATCCATCAGATTTTTAGTTGGTTCCGGCTCCAGATAATAATCCTTAACTGCCACAAACAGATCCTTCATCTCAATATCAGAAGAACGAAGTTTAGGATTTCCATGACGTTTTCTCGCCTCCTCCAGTACGGACGGTCCCTGAATATCAGAATACAAAGGCTCGCCCAGCGTATCCAGCTGGTCATCCCAGAATTTCTTATCTTTTGCAAAACGTTTCTCGTTGCCTGCTTTTGCCAGGTCTTTTTTCAGTACTGTCTCAAAGTCTGCCAGTTCCTGCGGATAGGCTGTTCCATATTTATAATAGGTATATAACTGAAACAGATCACCGATCATTACTACCAGACCACAGGAATCGATCAGTCTGTGATCCATATGTACAAAGAAACCATTATATCCTTCCGGCAGCTTCAACATAGTAAACTCGCACATGGGAATGTCATCACCGTCAAAGGTTTCGTATGCCCACTGCTGCATCAGCTCGTCTGCTTTTGCAAGGCTTCCCATTCCTGACAGATCCTTAAATCCGATATCCCTTGGATCTTGTTTTACAAGATACTGCTGTACATTTCCGTCTTTATCAGGCTTTGTAAAACGGATTCTGGTGCATCCGGAACGTTCTGTCTCCATCTGAATGCATTTTTTTAATAATCCAAAATCCAGTTCAGCCTGTACAGATGCCACAACACTGACACCGGATACCTGCTGTGTACCGTAATCCATGATCCAGTTGTGGTGCATTTTCTGTGCTGCTGTTAAAGGATAGTAGTTTGCCATACTTTATTTAACCTCCATCACCCGTTTTTCTCTTTTCCCGGGTATAAAAACATTACATACTTGTTCAGTAGCCCACAGTTACCTCAAAAATAATGTACTGGCAGCTACAACATTACTTTTTTATTATTTATTACGTGACAAAAAATAGCACAGATTTTTCCCAAATACCAGTACCCTCAGGACTTAATGAACACTTTACATAAAATTGACCGGGACTTATCATGCATTTAACAAAACGCATCTAATAAGTCCCGGTCAGAGATTATTGTCATTCGTAATCGCCTTTGGCGGTTGAAAACAGTCACATTATTTTTCAGAATGACTGCCATCATATTTTTCAAAAAACTCCATCACTGTACGCTGATACAGTTCCGGATCTGCATAGGCACTGCACAGATGCCTTGCTTCCGGTACAATGACCAGCTCCTTTGGTGCTCTGCACAGCATATAGTTCTGGAATGAATTGTTCGGATACACATAGGTGTCCTTCTCTCCATGAAAGAAAAGAACAGGTCTTGTATTCCTTTTCATCGCTTCTGTGGTATCCGCATCCTTCATATGAAATCCGGCAATAAGGTGACACAGGCAATCCATTTCCTTTAAAAGCACAGGGATATAATGCAAATGGAACCAGTTGTCAGCCATATCCCGCATCTGCCTTTCCATAGACTGAAAACCACAGTCTGCGATCAGTCCCTTCACTTCTGACGGAAGCCTGTATCCAGATGCCATCAGCACAGCGGATGCTCCCATAGACTGTCCATACAGATAGATTGGCAGCTTTTCCTTATTTCGCTCAGACACATAAATTGCCCAACGCTGCACATCCCACTTCTCTTTTGCTCCAAAGGTGATATATTTCCCTTCACTTTCTCCACAGCAGCGCTGTTCCATAAACAGAAGATTGCACTGATGCTCATGGAGATATTTTGCCATAAATGACAGGGAACCAAATCTGCTGCCCCTGTATCCATGGCTTAAGATAACAAACCGCTTTGCATTCTCTGCCGGCAGATAGAATCCATGGAGTTTTAATCCATCCACGCTCTGGATATAGCAGTCCTGCATCTTCTGTGCCTCACACCATGCCCTGCTCTCCTCATATTCCTTTGCATATCCGTTTCTGGGGTGATTATCCCGGATATGGGATAATTCAAACCATTTCTTTCTTTCCTTTTTTCTTTCCCCTCTTTTGCAACAGACCACCATGTTAAAAAAACGCCAGCCAATCTCCAGAACGCCTGAGAAAAAAAGTAACAGCACTGCAGACAGCTTATAAATCTTTTTCTTCATCTATAATTTCCTCTGTTCTTTCTTATTTGATAAACAATCGGATATTCCTGCTTTATTATACTCCTTCTCTTCCAAAATAAAAAGAGCAGTCTACCCCGGATGCAGCTCTTTTTGCATCCGGGTTTCAGACAGCTCCCTGTTATAATCCATATGTTCTGCGATACTTTATGCGTATCATAACCTCTCAGTTCAGAAACTTAAATCTCAGCCAGTTTCAGCAGATCCGGGATCTTGGATTCCCAGCCAAGTGCCATGATATGTACACCCTGACAGTATGGCTTACACTCTTTGATAATACGTGCAGCGATCTCAACACCTGTGATACCTGCTTTTGTCTTTTCTTTGTCTGCTTTCAGTTCCTCGAGCATTTCGTCCGGAACATGAATACCGGCAACATTATTGTTCATGAATTTAGCCATTCCAGCGGACTTAGGAATAATGATACCAACCTGTACAGGTTTTCCGAACTGTTTTGCTTTTTCCATGAATTTGATGAATTTCTCCGGTTCAAATACTGCCTGTGTCTGGAAGTATTCTGCACCTGCAGCTACTTTTCTTTCCATTTTTGCAAGCTGTGCGTCAACGGAATCGCTGCATGGAGATACAACAGCACCCTTGGAGAATTTCGGAGGCTCGCCAACCAGTTCGTTTCCACCAAGATCCACACCGGATTCCAGAAGCTTCACTGTATGAAGAAGGGATACGGAGTCAAGGTCGAATACAGGTTTTGCCTGTGGGTGGTCACCCATCTTTGTATGGTCACCTGTGAGGCAAAGGATGTTGTCAATGCCCAGCATTGCAGCGCTGAGAAGATCAGACTCCAGAGCGATACGGTTTCTGTCACGGCATGCAAGCTGGAAGATCGGATTCATGCCTGCATCCTTGAGAACCTTACACATTGCAAGAGATCCAAGACGCATAACAGAAGACTGGTTATCAGTTACGTTAACTGCATGAACATCCTTAAGGTATGTTTTTGCTTCTTCTACCAGCTCATCTACGTGGATTCCTTTTGGCGGTCCTACTTCTGCAGAAACTACAAATTCACCACGGTCGAATAATTCTTTCATTTTCATTGTACATTGCTCCAATCATTATAATCTATTTTAATTCATCGTCTGTTGCAAAGTTATGAATCTGTGTCGGACATTTCAGCGCGTCAAGGCGTCCGATTTCTTTCAGACGTCTGTAGATGCGTTCCCATCCACATTCCATCTCGCTGTCCACTTCACATTTACCGTTCTTGGAACCACCGCACTGGCCGTTCACAAGGCTCTTTGAACATGCTGTGATCGGGCAGATTCCGCCTGTCAGGTTCAGGTAGCATTCACCGCACTGGTCACATTTGTACTCTAACGGTGTCACGCCCTGGAAACCAGGTACCGGGTATGTATCGCAGGCTGCACAGACCATCTTGTCTTCCAGATATTCTGAAACGGTCTGTACACCAACACCGCAGGAGAATACCAGAACCAGATCTGCTTCCTGGATCTTGCTCATATGTTTCTTAAGACGTAATTCCATATTTTCCGGATTACAGATGTAATCAGTTGTCATGATTCCTGTCACATTTCCTTCAGCAGCAAGTTCCTTCTGAAGTTGGGCAGCTTCTTTTTCCGGAAAACGAACTTCTTTACATCCATGACAGTTGATAATGAAAACTTTCTTTCCGGCTGTCAGTGATGTAATCGCTTCTTTTGCTTTTAACTGGGTAATCAACATATTACTTCATCCCCCTTACTGCATTTTTTCCGGCTTTGATACTGTTAATGATCGGAATCTTGGAAGAACAGATATACTGACAGCATCTGCACTCAACACAATCCATAACGTTCATGTCTTTCATGCCCTGCCAGTTCTCATCTTTCGCATATTTCACGAAATACAGAGGTGAAAGCTCCATCGGACATACATCTACACAACGTCCGCACTTGATACACGGCTGTTCTTTTGTCTCATCCGGTTCAACGGCAATGATACCATTGGAGCCTTTCATCATCGGTACATCCAGTGTGTTCAGAGGGAATCCCATCATTGGTCCGCCCATCTTAACCAGAACATCGTCATCTGTAAATCCGCCGCAGTAATCGATCAGCTCTCTTACGCTTGTACCGATCTTGATAACGAAGTTTCCAGGATTCTTGATCTTCTCGCCTGTTACTGTAGCAACACGCTCAACCAGAGGCATTCCTGTCTGGATCGCATCGGAGATTGCTTTTACTGTACTGATATTATCTACTACAACGCCGACATCTGCCGGAAGACCGCCGCTTGGAACAATTCTTCCCATAACGCGCTTAATGAGAGTTTTCTCAGCTCCCTGCGGGTATTTTGTTCTTGCAACAAATACTTCCATGTTTCCGATATCAGCAACTTTTTTCTGCATTAATTCAATGGCATCCGGCTTATTATCCTCGATAACGATGATACCCTTCTCGGCACCTGTTGTCTTAAGGACTGCTTTCAGACCAAAAATAATGTCATCTGCATACTCAAGAAGTACTCTGTGGTCTGCTGTTAACAGAGGCTCACATTCACATCCGTTGAGAAGGATGGTATCTACCGGTTTGGCAGGTTTAAGTTTGACACAGGTCGGGAAACCTGCACCGCCCATACCAACGATTCCGGCTTCACGGATGATATCAATGATTTCATCCGGAGTAAGATTGTCAAGATCACCATGTGGCTGTACGGATTCGTGCAGAGTATTTTTTCCATCCGATTCAATGACAACAGCCATCACTTCGCTTCCACGTGTGCCATGCATACGCGGTTCAACAGCAACTACGGTTCCGCTTACGCTGGAATGTACCGGAGCACTGATAAATCCGGCAGCTTCACCGATCTTCTGACCAACTTTTACAGTGTCACCAACCTGAACGATCGGATTAGCCGGTGCGCCCAGATGCTGTGACATGGAGATTACAACTGTCTTCGGATCCGGGAATTTCTTCAGAGCGATGTGCTCACTGAATTCCTTGCGTTCTGACGGATGAACACCGCCGTAATATCCGTCCAGTCTTTCTTCTCTGATGGACTTCACATAGTCGTTGATCACTTTGAAATTAACTTTGGAGAAATCACGAACCTGTACAGGCTGGTTTAAGAATTCTTCCAGACGTCCCTGTTTTGCAAGTCTCTGGTAAATCTTCTCCCATGCACAGTCTTTATTCGGATCTACTTCGCATTTTCCATTCTTTGCTCCACCGCACTGTCCATTGACAAGACTCTTTGAACAGTCAACGATCGGACAGACACCTCCGGTAATGTTCAGATAACACTGCGCACATGCGTCACAGCTCTTCTTGGTAAGTGCCATGCCATGATGACCTCTGTAGTTAAGGGTGTTGCTTGCAGCAACTACCGGCTTACCTGCCAGATCCGCAACGGTCTGAATACCAAGGCCACAGGAAATTACTACTACATTCTCTGTACCTTCCGGAATCAGATCCTGTAATTTTCTTTCTGTGTGCATCTTGTTGCATAAGAAATCAAATTTTGCACTGCCTGTAACATTCTTTCCCTGATCTGCAGCGAATTTCAGAAATTCGTCACAATCCGGTTCGTCAACAGTTTCAAATTCTTTGAAACATTTGTTGCAGGCAATCACAAACAGGTTGTCCTTACCGTCAAGCACTGATGCAAGTTCATCACTGCTTTTCAGTTTGTACTTAGTATAGTTTTCCAATTGCTCACCTTCCTCACGATAAAATTTTATCCTTATGATATCTGTTCTTATCCGTTCCCTCCATCTCTGCACTCAAAAAAGGGCTAATAAAACCAGATAAATAAGTTCAATACATATACCTTATTAAATGTAACATAAAATGCACATTTTATCCAGTTTTATTAGCAAATTTTATAAATTTCTTCTATGATTTCATCCAAAATTTCTATGAAGTGCAGATATTTGTACTGTAAAGGATGTGAAATCAGCAAATTGTATACAATATACCACATTCTATAGCAACTATGACGATTCAGCACCTTCACACAGTTACGCTCTCAAACTCAAATCTTTAGAAATCGCCTTCGGTGATGGTATAGTGTTACTGTTCACTCCATTCACAGTAACTTAGCCAAAATTCATTTTCTTTTTTATGAACACTCCTGATAATCCTCTCTCACAGTACTTGTATCATGAGTTAAGACGCTGTCCGCAATATTCACAATTGCTCAGACGTCCTTTTATTACCTGATTCTTTGCACCGCAGCTGGTACAGGTAACTGTAATATAAATCTTTTCATTTACACGTCTGTTTGGTGCAGTAATCATAATATAATTTCCTTCTCTGTCTATCTGGATGTTCCGGATATATCCCCTGGCAATAAATTTTTCCAGTTTTTTTACTGCGCCTTTTCCCAGTTCCTGCTCAAGTTTCTCAAATGAGACCGTATTCTGGGCATAAGATTCAAACCAGCAGGCAATTTCCCTGGCTTTTTTCTTCCGTAATGCTTTCTGAACTTCCCTGAAAGTCGGATATAAAAATAACAGACAGAGCAGGATCTCTGTTGCCGCCATTCCCCAGCGTCCTTCACCAATATACTTCTCCGATGCACCAATAGCTCCCAGGGATAAAAGCATGCAGAAGCCACAAAGAACCCACTTCAGTTTTCCCAACACCCCTGCTTTTTTATTTTTTTCTGTCAAAAAATCATTCATGTCTGTTTCCTCTTTCTCTGATTAATCAAAATTCTATAATATATTGGTGAAGCTTCTGTCAGCCTGCCCCCAGCAGAAGCCATGCATCACCTGACGGATCATAATAATAAACCACATTGTCTCCTACTGCATAATAATGTTCTTTTGTAAAATGATCCTCATGATCCGTTCCCAGAACAAATACCGGACAATTTCTTCCCTCAATGTACTCCTCAGTGCCTGTATACCACAGAGACATACCAAGGCCAAGGTAATAGCTGACTTCATCTGTTTCTGAAAGCTGTTCTCTGGCAATCCTGATATCCAGTTCCGAATCATACCCCGGATCATACTCATCCCAATTATAATATATGGAGAAATCATAGCAGTGGGTTTCTGCTGCAAGATGTCCATCCTTTAACGACACCATAGGATGGTATTGCACACTCATATTCTGCTTCTGTACAGAAACCATCACATTGGAATGAATCTCACTCACATTGCAGCGCAGGATAATGATTTCATTCTCCCTCCCCGTATAATATGGGGCGTTCAGATCATCCAGATATTCCCCTTCTTCCGTAGGCTGAGCCGGATAAACGCTGACCCTGCAATCATCCCCCGGGACAATGGCATAAATTTCATATCCCCCTGCATCAACCACTGTTCCATCCTGTAAAAAAGGATACGCAGCTGCCACTTCTCCCTGTCTGGTATATTCAAGTATCTCTGCTGCCTCTGCACCTTCATAGGTATATCCCAGAAATGCCATTCCGGCCTGACATTCATTTTCCCTGATAATGTCCTGCAGAATTGCCAGATTCTCATCTGCCCCAGGTGCTCTGGCAGATACTTCTCTCATACCTCCGCCATGAATACCAACAGAAAACAGTACCGCACAAACACATACAGCAACCGAATATTTTTTCATACTCTCATCTCCCTTCTTATCAAACGGATATTTGCACTCCGCTTCGCTTTCTGCTCATAACAGAATAACTTCGCAGTTTATCAGCTTGCTATTTTAACGTAGTTACAATCAGTTTACTTTCCAGTGCAGCCGCTATCAAATCTTCTTTACAGCTGTATCCTGCCCTGGCGATCATTTCCTGAAAATTCCATCTCACCCCGGAGGTAGAGCATTTCATTTCCCGCGCAATCTCTGAATATGACATTCCACGAATATACAGGCGGAGCATCTCAAGCTGCCTGGGACTGATATCACCGCTTGTGATCCAGTTAAGCTCCACCTTCGGTGTCACATCCGGAAATACATGCTCACCATTTAAGGTTCTGTGGATCACACTCCGTATTTCCTCTTCCCCGTGATCCTTATACCAGAGACTGTCTGCGCATCCACTTTTTGCCCTCTCCAGCACCTTGGGATCGATCAGGGAAGTAACGATCAATACCTTTGTATAGGGATACTTTTCCCTGATCACTTTTCCGGCACTGAGCCCATCATGATTATGAAACGTCTGCACATCCATGATCACAAGATCAATTGCCGAATAATCACAGATTTTTACAGCTTCACGTGCATCTGAAACCGTCTGGACATGTCGGAATTCCGGCTCCTGCATAATAATATATTCAAAATACTTCTGCATGATCTTCTGATCTTCTACTATCAGTATCCGTACCATCGAATCCCATCCTTTCTGTCAGTGGCATTTTCAATATCAGACAAAACTCAGGAAAAAAAGAAACCTGCATCCTGCATTTTCCTGATTCAGCTGCCTTTCTCAGTGCAGATAAACCACCGCCTTCTTCCGCATTTTTGTCAGGCACCTCTCCATCATTGGTAATCTGAACAGTATATTCATCTGCATTTTTGTCTATCTTCACCCAAACAGTACTGCCATGGGCATGTCTGGCACAGTTTGTCACACATTCACGGATTGCCCTGTCTGTCAGCAGCCTGTAAGATGGATGCATGGGAAAGTTCCCACTGATCTGAACTAAAATTCCAAGCTCTTCTGCATGTCTGATTGTATCCTTATATACTTCTTCCATACTCTCAACAGCAGAACCGGTAAGAATATAAACCAGATGTTTCAATACAGACAACTGTTTATCCATTTTATCCGGATCTTCTTTCCTTTCCAATATTCTGCGTATTGACAGAAGGCTTCGTCCAAAATTGTCATGAACCTGCATTTTCATGACAAGCGTCTCCTGCTCTCTGATTTTATCTCCGATTTTTTCGTACATTTCCTCCAGCTTATGATTCAGGATTTCCAGCTTTTCATTGTTTGCCCTGATTTTTTCACCATTGTAATAAATTTCTGATACATTAACTGCCACTGTCTGCAGATATCCTGCACAATCCGGCTCCTGCAGACTATATTCCTGAAACATCCAGACGGAACCATCAGGAAAATAAAACACATTACTGTCTTTGCTCAATCTGCAAAGACCTTCCGATTCAGGTTCCCCACTCATTGCTTTCCTTAATACCTCATAATCCTGCAAATAAGAACCTGTCATGATTCTGCTCAGTTCCTGCATCTTGGTATTACACAAAACAATCCTTCCAAAAGGATCCGAAAAACATACCCCACAGGGGACATCATTCACAGCCTCATTTACAGACCAGTAAGACAGAGAATGATGATATCTGCGCCTCTCGCTCCGGATTGCCCAGCAAAGATAAAGCAATAATCCTATAACCACCGTCATTAAAACACTGACCGGATAACCCTGAAGCATTGGCTGATAGGAACTTTCTCCCAGACAATATCTGTGATCATTCATCAGAGCGCCCATGAACATGAAGGAAACTACAAAGACAGCCACTACCGTTACGATTTTCTTTTTCCCGGAAAAGCAGGTGATTCTTACCAGCAGGAGGATTAATTCCATAATCATGCAGATTTCAAGAAGAATCATCAGAACATTCTGTATTGCCATACTGCATTCCACAAAACTGATCATCTTCCGCCTCTCTTTCTGAAGACGATACAACTAATAAACCATTCGTTTTCATCTTCCTGCTGCACTTTTAATTCCGGCCTTTCCGATATGAATCCACGCAGATCCGCCTCTGATACAATATGAACCGAAACCCGCAAGGCATCATCAATCTGCGACACACGGTAAAAAACAGACTGCATGGTATCAACCAATCGTTCCACAAGCCATTCAAAGATGTCATAGCATTTTAGTATATCATCTGCATTCAGCCGCACATCCACATTTTCCACGTAGTAAGCAGCCCGAATCCTGCATAATTTTAAGCTGTCACAGGATTCTGCCAGGCTTTGTCTGAGATCTTCCATTGTAAGCAGATTTCCATCTGATGCATATTGTGTCAGCACCAGATTCTTTCTCCGCTTCAAATACGTACCAACAACTACAATTTTACCGAGAATCCGATCATATTGTTCCCTTGATTCTGTCCGTTCCAGCTCCTCCATAAACTGTGACAGCAATTCCAGCTGACCGGCTGTCTGATTCTGTATCATATTTAACAGACGGTTCTGTTCTTCTGTCTTTCTCCGCTCAGCCTCTTTCTGATAAGCTTTCTGTAACAGACGGTTTCTGGCAGTCAGTTCCTCCTGCTGTTCCCGAATATCCTGATACTGATCCAGCAGTACCGAAATATCCTCCGACCAAAACAAATGTCCTCCCCTTATAGGAATATGGTTAATCCGGATTCCCTGTTCCTGTACTGATGATCTGTCTATTATGATTTTACGCAGTTCAGGCGACAGCTCGGGAAAATCACCGGAATGATAATAGCGCTGAAAAGAATGATCCGTAATCTCTGCATCCAGTCCTCCGGAAGTCTGGAATAATTCAAAATATCGATTATTGGTCTGTATCAATCCACATAATATACAACCCTGAAAAATTGCTGCCATTAAAAGGCAGCACACTGCCGTCATATCCCCTGCAATGATTTTGATGAAAGGCAGGCGGAGTATATTTCCGATATTCCATCCCAGAAGAAATATTCCCGGAATCACCGGCAGCCAGAACTGTTTCTTTCCCGGAATTCTGCTTTTTCTGATCAGAATAATTTCCATCCCTGTCAGACAGATCAAGATCCATCCCTGAATCACCATAAAAACAATACCATAACTGTAATCTTTATCCGAAAATGGGGGCTGTTTGGAAAAACGAAATACCAGCTGATGCAAATCATTTGTAAAAACACTTACGATCAATATCGCTGCCACGGTCAATAAAATTATAACCTTTCTGACCGTTTTCTCTTCCTCCTTTTCGCCCAAAAACATTGCTGCTGCCAAACCCAGAACCGGAATCAGAATCATGGGAATATAATATAGATACCAGCAGATATGTTCTCCAAGAGGATCATGAAAAATATGAAATTTTACTGTCCGCACAAAGAACCAGAATACCATCAGACAGCCAATTGCAGTCAGACATCTGCGCGTTTTTTTATGTACTACATGCTTTCCCAGATAAATCACCCAGGCACAGTACATTCCCAGATAAATACAGCTACGACACTGATCTGCCAGATTTCTCATAAAAACATTTTCCGTTCTCACCTGCCTGCAGAAATAAGCCAGCAACACACTTATCAGAATCACTCCATATGACAGAGTCCTCTTTTTGTTGTATGTCATGAAAATTCCTCTTTCACCGGAGCGTGTTTGAAAAATGCTTTACGCAAGATGTGCGTCACAATTTGCAGGAATGATTTTTCAAATACGCCCCAATCTATTTTTGTAATAATTATACTATAAAGTACCATTTTGTCATATAGTTTTTAGAGAAATCATCTATTTTCAGAGCTTTTATCACAAACAGAGTGAACAATTATGTCCACTCTGTTTAATCATTACTTAAAACGGTCTTGGCTGACCACAGTATTCACAAAACCTTCCGGTATTCTCTGCACCACACTGGCATTTCCACGAACTTCCGTTCTGCTGCATCCCTGACATTCCGGATTGCATTCCTCCATTCATGTTCATTCCTGGCATCCCAGACTGCATTCCTCCGTTCATGTTCATTCCCGGCATTCCGGACTGCATTCCTCCGGTCATGTTCATTCCTGACATTCCGAACTGCATTCCGGCTGCGTTTGGTGTCAGTGCTGCAATAATCTGATATGCGGTCTGCTCTGCTTCCATCAGTTCTCTTCTTTTGTCACTGCTTATGGAAAAAGTATTCAGGCGAAAATCCATATCATCAAACCACTGGGTTCTCACTTTAATACGCATGGTATAATCAAATTCATATTTATATACCGGAGGCTGATAACTTACAGTTTCTCCATCCTTTGTATATGTTTCCTCTTGCTGCTGTTGGTCTACATCAACTCTGCACTGTACAATGGCTGATAAAGGAACTATGTCCGGGTTTTCATTGACATCCAGTTTCCGCGCAACAGTAAAATTCCCCTTATTATCATCAATAAAAACATTGTAATTTCTGGTATTGATCTGACGGGTTATACAAAAGTCCATTACCGCTTTTTTGTTTTTTTCACGATATTCCAGCTGGCGTTTGATATCCTCTACCGTACTGTGCCGCCGCTCCTCAAACCATGGTGATAATTTTTTCGCACAATTCTTACACAGATTTCCGTCATCCAGTTTTCGATTTCCCAATAAACCAATTTTCTCTCCGCAGATGTCACAGATTTTCTTATCAAATAATCCCATACCCTATCCTCCTTTTTTATCTGAAAACCCATACTGCCTCACCGGAATGGTGCGGCAGTATTTTACCTTATTCTGTAACAATTATTTTTTCAAAATATGTCTTTACGGAAAAATCAACTTCACCTGTTTCAGAATCATCTGCTTCTTCGCCGTCATCAGATTCCTCTGCATCGTCTTCTGCTATCAAACACAGTTTTCCATCATCCAGTAAATTGAACTTCATATTATCAAGACTGAAAAACATAGTTCCTGCCTCATCCTCTGTTACAGCCTTTAATACCAGTGCGTTTCCTTCCACGTCGCCCTGAAGTTCTACTTTTGTCTCTTCTCCGCTCTCTATTAAGATAATTTCAGCCTTTCCGTCTTCCACAGACATACTCATTTCAAATCCTGTAAAGTCAGCATTAACAGGCATCTGCATTCCAAATGCTTCCATCAGAGTACAGCTCCATTCTCCTTCAAAATCCTTCATGGTTGGATTTTCTACCGGTTTGCCCGGTACATAAGGCTCATACTCTTCCTTTTCCTGACTCAGGATCATTGTCGTTCCATCTGCTGTTAAGGTTATCTTACCGTCCTTGTACTCACATTCTCCTGTCTGATCATTATGAGTCATCAAAATTTTATCATTTTCTATTTTCCACTCTGATTCATCTACTTCAGGCTCTTCCCCATAAACAGAACTTGTTGTTTCCATTTTACCGTCTTCTTTAATGTCCACGGTCACTTCCATTCCCATTGCCCCCGGATGAAAGGATGCACCTTCGCCCATAGAAAGCTCGTTTACATACCAGGTTCCAATAACATCCTTTTCTTCAAGGGCATAAACACTTACGCTCATAAAGCCTGCCATTAAGACTCCTACTGTTCCTGCCATCCACAACCTCATTTTTTTACTCATACAAACATCTCCTTTCTTTTTTAATGTACTTCTCGGACTCTTTTTTACTTAATTTTGTGAGAAGTTTTTTTGGTTATCTATATTATACGTGAGCGCTCAGATATTTACACTAGCACTTCTGACAGTATGCATGCAATTTTCCGAATAAATTAAAACCTGCTGAAAAGTTTTTAACTTTTCTCAGCAGGTTCATTAAAATACTTTCTGTTTTCATCAAAAGCATTAGAGCGTGTCTGAAAAAGGCTCTAGCGCATTCTCTCCAGATTTTCCAGAATTATATCTGCGCTGATTGGTTTGGCAATATGGGCGTTCATACCCGCCTTGATTGCCTTTTTACGGTCTTCGTGAACCTCACATGACTGAAGTCGCGTGCTTCCAGACGCTTTAGGCGTCAGACTGAATATCGGCGGATACGCCTGTAACTTAGGTGCGCAGTTATGCGCATTTCCCATACCAGATATGGCTGGTTCCCACATTACAGGTAGTCTGCTGTATATCTGCCCGTATCTATGCTGCTTTTAAGAGTTCCATTTCTGAATGGAGTTTCTTCAGATCTGCATAGACACATGAGGTTCTACGCTTTACAGGAGGGACTTTTGC